>OJJU01000440.1_pt1 | contig 15384 bp, 13 predicted proteins | sample 1596141 | NCBI WGS metagenome assembly OJJU01 (sample SAMEA4350150, study PRJEB24818) | metagenome | biome: human; feature: gut; material: faeces | place: Denmark | collected 2013-09
GTCCCCACTTCTTGCCAGTGTAGTAATCGTAGTAGGAGGCGCGCTGTTCCTCGTGGCTTTCGATGAACTTGCGGGCGGTGGCTCTGTCGATGTTCTTTCGCTTGCACACTGCCTTGATGCGGTCGTCGATGTTGGCGGTAATGAAAATATTGATCACATTCTTGTAATCACGCAGCACATAGTCGGCGGTTCTGCCCACAAACACGCAGTTGCCCTCATCGGCAGCCTTTCTGATGGCGTCGCTCTGGAACTTGTACAGGCCTTCCTGTGAGAAGTCGTTGTGATAGAAGTTGTTGTCGCTCAAGAAAGGCAGATGGGAATGGAAGAGAGACTTGAAGAATCCCTTCTGCTCATCGTTCTGCTCGAAGAATTTCTCCGAAAAACCGCTCTCCTTGGCAGCAAGGTTGAGCAGTTCCCGGTCGTAGCACTTGCAACCGAAATCCTCAGCCAGCTTCTCGGCGATGATATGGCCGCCGCTACCTATCTGGCGACCTACGTTTATGATAATCTTATTCATAATTCATAATTTATAGTTTATAATTTATAGGGCAATCTTGCTAAACTGCGAAGCTGCTATTAACTATTAACTTTTAACTTTTAGCTGTTCTTGGTGTTGTCTTTTCAACTTGTTCATGTACCATGACATTACGATGGCAGCGATGACTGCGGCTGAGAAGTCGGAGATAGGCATACTGTACCATACTCCATCAATGTCCCATATCATCGGCAGGAAAGCCAGGAGCGGCAGGAGGATGAGCAACTGTCTCGACAAGGAGAGGAAGATACTGATCTTCACCTTTCCGATGCACTGGAAGAAGTTGGTGATAACCATCTGGAATCCGATGACCGGGAAGCAGAACATCACCACTCTGATCGCCTTAATACCCAAGTCTATCAGTTGCTTATCGGTTGTAAACAGTCGTGCGCAGTAGTAAGGCAGGAACATCGCTATCAGCCAGCCCGTTACCATGATGGCGGTGGCGGCAATGATGCTCAGATTCAGTACGCGCATCAGACGGTCCAGTTTCTGGGCTCCATAGTTGTATCCGGCTATAGGCTGCATTCCCTGGTTTACGCCGAATACGAACATGATGAACACCATTGCAATACCGTTGGCTATTCCGTAGGCACCCACGGAGAGGTCGCCTCCGAAACGCACCAGCTGGTTGTTGATGAAGATGACGATGATGCAGGCGCACACGTTCATCAGGAAAGGCGAAATGCCGATGGAAAGGATTTTGTCCACGAGCTTTCTCTTCAGTTTGTAGATGCCTTTCTTCATGTGGAGCAGCTCGTTCTTGTTGCTGAAGAGCTTGAACTGCCAGCACAGCGCCATCAGCTGCGATAGGATGGTGGCGATGGCAGCTCCCTGTATTCCCCATTTGAAGACGAGGATGAAGAGCGCATCCAATATCACGTTCATTACCACCGTGAAGATGGTGGCGTACATCGCCTGCTTCGGCTTGCTCGCCACCCTGAGCAGGGAGTTCATGCCGAAATACATGTGGCTCACCACATTGCCCAGCAGGATGATGACCATGTACTCATGAGCATAGATGAGCGTCTGGTCGCTGGCTCCGAAGAATCTCAGGATAGGGTCGAGGAAGAGCAGACAGATGATGCTCAATCCGATACCGATGATGAGATTCAGTGAAATCGTGTTACCCAGAATGTTTTGCGCTGTGGCATAGTCTTTTTGTCCCAACTTCACGCTGATGGCAGTAGATGCTCCTACGCCCACACCGGCTCCGAAAGCGGCGGTGAGGTTCATGAAGGGGAAGGTGATGGCGAGACCTGAGATGGCCATGGCTCCCACACCCTGACCGATGAATACTCGGTCTACGATGTTGTAGAGTGAGGCGGCGGTCATCGCAATCATAGCTGGCAAGGCATACTGAACGAGCAGCTTGCCCACCGGCTTCGTACCTAATTCTAATGTCGCTTGTTTATTTTCCATTTATATCTGTTTTTTGCCTCATAGACAATCGTCCTGCTTCTTTCAGAAAGCAACCACGTCACCTACTTGTCTGCAAAATTACAAAAAATATCTGATACCTTATTATATATATGAAGAAAATCTTGCATTCTCTATAAAAACTTCTTTTTTCTTTTGGAGTTTTCGTACAAATTCTGTACTTTTGCACTTTAGAATAAACAAAACAATAAACAATAACAATAAACAATGACGGCCGGCGAATCAAGCCGGATTGACCTATAATGATGAAAAAATATTTAATGCTTTATGCATTCTTAATGACCACCCTTTCATTGCTGGCTCACGATGACAGGGTTACAAATTTTGAGCAGATGATGCGATTGCCTCGCATCATGGAGACCGATATGGTGTCTTTCCCTGGCGGCAAGTGCATGATGTATCGTCTCTATCTCAAGGATAAGGATCTGATGAATACGCCTTATTCCGTAGAGCGTCCGGAGGAGTTTCTCTCTCCCCGTTCCATAGAGCGCCGTAAGCGTCAGGGGCTTCCCGTTGACGTGACTGACCTCCCTGTTGCTCCTGCCTATCTTCATGCCGTGAGCGATGCGGGCATCGAGATTGTTGGAAAGAGCAAATGGAACAATACCCTGCTCATCCGTATCCATAAGGAGAAGGAACTGCGGAAGCTGGAGGGATTGAATTTCATTACTCGAACCAAGAAGGTTTTCGAAGCACCCGATTCGGTTACCCAGCGTGTCCGCTCTACGGTGAGAAAGGGCTATACTGACTGGACGAGCGACGGGGATGGCGAATATGGTGCGGCTAAGGCTCAGCTGAAGGCCTTGAACGGCGAGAGGCTCCATGCCAATAATTATCGGGGCAGGGGCTTGATGATTGCCGTCTTTGACGGTGGATTCATGAATGTGGATAAGATTCCTGCGTTGCATGGCATTCAGCTGGCAGGCATCCGTGATTTCGTGGTGCCTGAATCCAGGAATATCTTCGCTGAGATGGAGCATGGAACGATGGTGCTCTCTACGATGGCTGCCAACCAGCCTGATGTTTACGTGGGTGTGGCTCCGGATGCACAGTATCTGCTGGTGCGTTGTGAGGATGAGCGCACGGAGAGTCTTGCCGAGGAAGATTACTGGGCTGAGGCTGCGGAGTATGCTGACAGTTGTGGCGTAGACATCATCAATTCTTCTCTGGGTTATCATGGTTTTGATGATGCAAAGATGAATTATCATTATTATGATCAGGATGGCAATACTGCACTCATCTCGCGTTCGGCTTCGATGTGTGCTGACAAGGGAATCGTCTGCGTCAACTCTGCCGGAAACGACGGTATGGGCAGTTGGAAGAAGATTAATTTCCCAGCCGATGCAAAGGATATTCTTACCGTAGGAAGCATCAACGAAATGGGGATGAATGCGGCTTTCAGTGCCGTAGGACCTACGGCTGACGGAAGAATCAAGCCTGATGTGATGGCGTATGGTAGTCCTACAGCGGTGATTACGGGCAGGGGAAGCATCATCAATGATAACGGTACTTCGTTCTCCTCTCCGCTGATTGCGGGCATGGTGGCCTGTCTCTGGCAGGCGCTCCCCCAAAAGACTGCCAAGCAGATTATCAAGCTCGTGAGATTGGCTGGCAACAACCAGCAGCACCCCGATAATGTCTTCGGCTACGGTGTGCCGGATTTCTGGAAAGCTTATCAAACGGGGAAAGCGATTAAGTAAACTTGGAACTTTGAACTTGGAACTTTGAACTTTATGATTAGCTTTGCTGCTATATGATAGGGGAAGTTCCAGGGGGCTAAGTACCAAGTAATAGTATTCATAAAGTTCAAAGCTCAATGTTCAAAGCTCAATGTTCAAAGTAAAAAGATTTTCTCTATATGAATTGAATTCGATAGTCAGAGACATCGTTTCGATGTCCTTGCCCGATAGCTATTGGGTGGAAGCGGAACTCTCTGAGGCTCGCGAGGGCTATGGTGGGCACTGCTATCTGGAGCTCATCGAAAAGGACGAGCGCTCCAATACGCCGATAGCCAAGGCGCATGCCGCCTGCTGGCGAAACCGATGGATGCTCATCAAGCCGAACTTTGAACGGATCACCGGACAGCGCATTCATGCAGGCATGAAGGTGCTGCTCAAGGTTCATGCCCAGTTTCATGAGAACTACGGCTTCTCATGGATTGTAGACGACATCGACCCCAACTATACGATGGGAGATATGGCGCGCAAGCGGTTGGAAATCATCAATACGCTGAAGGCTGAGGGCGTTTTCGAACTCCAGAAGGAGCTGATACTCCCGATGTTCTGCCAGCGCATAGCCGTCATTTCGAGTGCCACGGCTGCCGGATATGGCGACTTCTGCAATCAGCTTGCCGATAATGACTATGGCTTGCAGTTCACCACCCGTCTCTTTCCAGCCACAATGCAGGGAGAGGGAGTGGAGCAGAGTGTCATCGCCGCCCTGGATAGCATCAATGCCGAATGGGAGGAGTTCGACTGCGTGGTCATCATCCGTGGTGGAGGAGCCACCAGCGACCTTTCCGGTTTCGATACTTTGGCGCTTGCCGAGAATGTGGCGAATTTTCCGCTCCCTATCATCACGGGAATCGGACATGAAAGGGATGAAAGCGTATTAGACATGATTTCCTTCCAGCGTGTGAAGACACCTACGGCTGCCGCAGCCTTCCTCATCAATCATCTTACCGAGGTCTATGCCCGGGTAGTGAATGCGCAGGAGGCAATCGTGCAGAATGTGAAGCACCGGCTGCAGGTGGAGAAGATGAGACTTGAAAGGTTGAGCAACACCATTCCGGTTCAGTTCTCGCTGGTAAAGACGCGGCAGGGGGCTTATCTCGACCGTCTGATGAGTCGGCTCAGTTCGAATGTCCAGTCGAAAGTATCGAATGCCCAGCGCAAGTTTGAGATTCTCTCGCAGAACATCCAGCCGGTATTGGAACGGAAAATGCTCAACGAGAGCCATCGTCTTCAGCTCCTCCAGCAGCGCATTCAGGCACAAGACCCTGAGTTATTGCTGAAACGCGGCTACAGCATTACGCTGAAAGATGGCAAGAGTGTCCGTTCTGCCTCAGAACTGAAGAGTGGCGATATCATCGAAACGAGGTTCGCCGAGGGCAGCGTGAAGGCGCAAGTTATGAATAATTTATAATTTATAGTTAATATATTTTATAGTAATCTAGCTCCAGCCCAGAACGTAGAGCCCCATACGCCCAGAACGTAGAGCACCTCACGCCCTGAAAGGGCAGAAGCTCCTAGCCCAGGGCATCGCCCTGGGTAATAAAGGACGCAATCTTGTCGCCCTGTAAGGGCAAAAGCTTTAAAATATCCACTGTTAACTGTTAACCTGTTAACTCCAAACAAAATAAAATTATGGCAAAAGAAGAAATGAAATACGAGCAAGCTGTAAGAGAGCTTGAGCAAATTGTAGAAAGAATGGAGAATGATGAGCTCGATATCGACCAGCTCTCCGAGCAGTTGAAGCGTGCCAAAACCTTGGTGAAGTTCTGTAAGGACAAACTCACCAAGACAGATGAGGAAATCAAGAAGCTGCTTAGCGAAGATTAATTTCCCCTCTCACCAGTTTCGGCGGATTTGCAATCCGCCGCTGTACAGGTAACTATTGCGGATTTCTGTTTCGGCGGATTTGCAATCCGCCGCCGTATAGGTAACTATTGCGGATTTGTAATCCGCTAAAAGGACCGGCGCAAGAATAAAATAGCCCATAAATTTGGTAAAATTATGCCTTAACATGGCAGAAATGAATAAAATGATAACGTTTTCACTAAAAAGATTGCAAAATAGTTGCAGATTAATAGAATATTTTGTACTTTTGCATTCAAAATATTAGTAGAACATTAAAAATATAGATGTTATGAAAGACTTAGATTGGTCTAATTTGTCATTTGGCTATCGCCAGACTGACTACAATGTTCGCTGTTACTATCGCGACGGCAAATGGGGCGAAATAGAAGTTTGCTCTGATGAGTATTTGAAATTGCACATGGCTGCAACCTGTCTGCACTATGGTCAGGAGGCATTCGAGGGCTTGAAGGCTTATCGTTGCCCAGACGGTAAGGTGCGCGTGTTCCGTATGGACGAGAACGCTAAGCGCTTGCAGAGCACATGTCGCGGCATTCTGATGCCAGAGGTGCCTACAGAAATGTTCGAGGAAATGGTGAAGAAGGTGGTTCGCCTCAACCAGGAGTGGATTCCTACCTACGAGAGTGGTGCTACGCTCTATATCCGTCCGCTGCTCATCGGTACAAGTGCTCAGGTGGGCGTGCATCCTTCTAAGGAGTATTGCTTCCTTATCTTCGTAACTCCAGTAGGTCCATACTTCAAGGGTGGATTCTCTACCAACCCATACGTCATCATCCGCGATTTCGACCGTTCTGCTCCTCTCGGAACAGGTATCTATAAGGTAGGTGGAAACTATGCTGCTTCCCTCAGAGCCAACAATATCGCTCACGAGAAGGGTTATGCCTGCGAGTTCTATCTCGACGCTAAGGAGAAGAAATACATGGATGAGTGTGGTGCTGCCAACTTCTTCGGAATCAAGAACAATACATACGTTACTCCTAAGAGTACATCTATCCTGCCTTCTATCACCAACAAGAGCTTGATGCAGTTGGCTGAGGACCTCGGTATGAAGGTTGAGCGCCGTCAGATTCCTGAGGATGAGCTGGATACTTTCGAGGAGGCTGGTGCATGCGGTACAGCTGCCGTAATCAGTCCTATCAGCTACATTGACGACTTGGATACAGGCAAGCGCTACAACTTCGGTGAGAAGCCAGGTCCTATCTCTAAGCACCTGTATGATACGCTCCGCGGAATCCAGTATGGTACTATTGAGGACAAGCACGGTTGGACAACCGTAGTTATTGAGTAATCAATGACTTCTTTATTGCGTAAAAACCAATATTAGAAATATAATTATGATCAGGGCACTTTGAGGAGTTCACGCTCCTTGGAGTGCTTTTTTTATGTCTTTTTCTTGGAAGTTTCATAAAAATATCGTAACTTTGCCCGCAGAATATATAACTTCTTAAAAGAAAGGAAAGATTATGCAGACAACTATCAACATATCATTGGATGTGCCTCAGTCTTATCAGTTGGATACATTGAAGCAGGAGCTGACGGAGTATGCTAAGAAATTAGTGGCTAAGGCTAAGCCTAAGGCAAAGGCCGAAAAACAGCATTATGCTTTTGAAGCTTTGCGTGGATTCGCCCAAACAGATGCAACGGACGAAGAATTGTTAGATGAATATTTAGAGGATAAATACGGAATATAGCTTATGAAAGTATTTTTAGATACAAATATATTCATAGAGTTTGTGTCTCATCGTAAGCAGGAAACTCTAATATGTTCTATTTTCGAGACGATTAAAAAGGCTAATCTTACTGCTGCAGTTTCTGTAGGTGGTATGTATACCATTGCGTATTTATTGACTCGTATCTTTAAGAAAAAGGATATTCATCAGCCAGAACTGAATGAAAAAGTTAGGTTAGGACTTAATGGTTTAATTGATTTGGCTGAAGTTATAGATTGTTCACAAGATACAATTCAAGAAGCTATCAATGATGAGCGCTTTACCGACATAGAGGATAGCTTTCAGTATCATTGTGCAGAGCAGCATGATTGCGATGTCTTGTTGACTATCAATATCAAAGATTATAAAAACGTATTAGGTGGAAGACCGGAAGTTCTGACTCCTGAGGAATTTGTAGAGAAGTATCTCAAATAAAAATACAGAAAGCCTCTCAGCATCGTTTTGCTGAGAGGCTTTCTGCCTTTTTATGCCTGGGGGTTAACAGAGTTAACAGTTAACAGCTGTTTTTTCGATACTCCCCCTCGCGCGTACCTTATTATAATATAATATATATATACTTATTTTTATATGTGTGTGGGGGGTACCATGCATTTTTGGGGTGTTAACTGTTAACCTGTTAACCCCTCGCTCTTTTTTCCCGTCTCTATGCTTTGCGGGGCGCAAGTCATAGAGTTGCAGGGGAAGAAACTATGAGTTAGGATTCTTAACACATTTCAGCCTCATGAAAAGCCTCATGAAAAGCTATATAAAAGCCTCATGACAGCCCTCATTTAAGCCTCTGTCCGGTCATAATTTATGCCTCTGCCCGGTCTTCATTTAAGCCTGAAAATCAGCAGAAAAGCCTCTTATTTTGCAACTGGGAACACGTAATATTCTCTGTCTACATCGTAATCCAGAACCCACTGGTCAATCATCACATTGTCATCTAAAGCCTTGATGGTTACGTTGTGACTGCCGCCAGGCAGCGTAACATAGAAACTCTTCAGCGTCTGGCCGCGCCACAGGTCAAACTTCCAGTCCTTAGAGTTGTAAACCTCCTTCAACTGGCAGATTACCGGTTCGCCACGGTCTATGCTCACACTCACCCTCATGTCCCTTACAGCGTTGAGGAAGCAAGGAACCACGGCGATGGTGAAACGCGCATCGCCGCTCTTGTCGCTGTAGAAATCATAGCTCAGACTGGCTCCCTTCGGCAATTTCACAGCCTTGCCGCTGTGGCCTAAAAGCGGACGGACGGTAATCTTCTCGGCTCCTCTTACCTCAGCCTGGGCAAGTGGCGATTCGGTAGCCTTGCTCCATTCCCAGGCATTCTTGGCAATGATGTCGCCGGTAACTACAGAGAGCGGCTTGAGATCGTTGCTGCGGTCGAAGGCATCAGCTTTCAGTCTCTTGATGTCGGCAGCAGGCAGTGTGCCCGGAATCTGCGGAGCCTGCATCTCTGTACCGTTGGTAAGGATGAAATTCTTCCATTTGCCGTTTCTGATGCGACTGTAGTAGGCATTGAGCTGCTTCAGTTTGTTGTAAGCATCGATGCTCACAGCCGCTGCAGCCTTCGCCTCATCGTCTTTATTAAACAGTCCCGGACGGGCGATGTGTCTTGCTTCCTGTGCCTCCAGCTCCTTTTCAGCTACGAAGGCAGCCAGGAATATCGGATATTTCACTACCTCGAAGAAACCGTCTTTCTGGTTCTGAGGCAGCATGCGTTCGATGGATCCAGTCTTCGCCTTCAACAGGTCGTAGCGGTAGAGGAAACGCTCCAGTTCGTTGCCGAATTCGCCTGAATGGAACTCAGTATCGCCGTAAGGCATCGCCATATAAGCGGAATGGCGGATGCTGGTAAGACGGTAATATTCTTCCATCAGAGGCATGATTTTCTTGCCCGTAATGGCGCCAAAGAATGCGTTGAGAGTGTTCTGGATATACGTCTTGCAACCTGCTTTCAGGGCGTTTTTATTCCACGCCAGGTTCATCATCATGGCTAGCTGGAAGGTTGACTGCTTCGGATTGGTAATGTTGGCTATCCAGGCACAGTCTTCGTCGTTGTGAGCGGCAGAGCGGTGCGATTTGCCGTGCTGGGCATTCTTGCTCTCCAGATAATCCTTGCTGTTGAGCATTTCGAGCAGCAGGCCCGGCGAGAGATTGCTCATCTCCATCTGTGCATCCGAGCATACCAGCTTCACATTCTCGATGGTTTTGCGGTGTTTCTTCTTGTGCTTCTTGCCCACGAACTCCGTCACCTTATAGTTTTCCGCCACGCAGATGTCGAAACTGTCTACCACAGCCTTGTTGTAAGCAGCCTCGTGCCTGCCGTCTACCTGCCACAGCGTATTGGCTCTCAGGCGCAGCATCAGTCGGGCGATGCGGCTGTAGTTCTGCGGTTTCATCCACTGGCTGTTGTTCAGGGCAAGTCCTCTGAATTCTATTCTCGGAACCTCTATCCACTGCTGGTCTACGGGTGTATAGAGGCTCTTGCGCTGAGCAGGCTGCAGGTCGTTCCATGCCGCCAGAGGCGAAACGCCAGCCAGCTCAGAGAGTTTCATGATGGCGTAAGCCGTTCCGCGGGCGTTGCTTCCGATAACGATGAGTTTCCCTTTCCTCGTACCGATGTAGAAAGCATCCTTTGCGGTGATAATAAGATGCAGCGGCGCACCGAGTTTTTCTACTGCCGAAAACTCCTTGTTGGTGAGCAGGTCGAGCTGGTAAATCTGTATCGGAGCACCTGATTTTTCTTTCGCATCGAATCCGGTTACGGCTTTCATATCGCCCGCAAACTCTTTGAGGGCAATCTTCACTACCGGCGAAATGATAGAGTTGGTGGTATAAGATACTCTTCCGTAGCCGTCGGTCCAGTAAACGTTGGGTGCTGCGGTCTGAGTTTCCGTCTTCTTCACTTTGGTTTCGGTCAGCGCGTTGGCATTCAGGCTAGAGAAGCAGGCCAGAGCCAAGGCAACGCCTAATATAATCTTTTTATATTTCATTTTTCTTCCGTTTTTGTCTGTTCGGTTGTAGATTCGCTTTTTGCTGAAACTACACATTTCTGCAATTTGCAAAGATACATAAAAGTGTTTAATATCTGAAATTATTTAGTTTTTATTTGCTTATTACATTATTTATTGTTACTTTTGCACAAGACAAAATTAAAAATTATGACATTATATCCAAAATTGATTGAAGAGGCGCTTGCTACGGTGATTTATCCAGGCACTAAGAAGAACCTCATAGAGAGCGAGATGCTGGCAGATACGCCTAGCATCAATGGTATGAAGGTGAAGGTGGTTCTGCTCTTCCCTCGTGATACGGACCCTTTCCTCAAGAGTACGGTGAAGGCGGCTGAGGCTGCCATCCATTATCATATTTCGAAAGATGTGGAGGTGGAAATCGTTACCGAGTTCAAGTCGGCTCCTCGTCCTGAGGTGGGAAAGATGCTGCCTCAGGTGAAGAACGTCATCGCTGTGAGCTCTGGTAAGGGTGGAGTAGGCAAGAGCACCGTTTCTGCCAATCTCGCCATCGCCTTGGCTAAGTTGGGCTATAAGGTAGGCTTGCTCGATACGGATATCTTCGGTCCTTCCATGCCTAAGATGTTCGGTGTTGAGGAGGAGCGTCCTTATTCTGTTCACAAGGACGGTAGAGACCTCATCGAACCTGTCGAGAAATACGGCGTGAAGCTCCTGAGTATCGGTTTCTTCGTAAGTCCTACTACGGCTACTCTGTGGCGCGGCGGAATGGCTTGTTCTGCCCTGAAGCAGCTGATTGCTGATGCTGACTGGGGTGAGTTGGATTACTTTATCCTTGATACGCCTCCTGGCACAAGCGATATTCATCTTACTCTGCTCCAGACGCTGGCCATTACGGGTGCAGTGATTGTAAGTACGCCTCAGCAGGTGGCGCTTGCCGATGCGAGAAAGGGTATTGACATGTATCAGAATGATAAGGTGAATGTGCCTATCCTCGGTCTTATCGAGAACATGGCTTATTTTACGCCTGCCGAGTTGCCTGAGAACAAGTATTATATCTTTGGTAAGGAGGGTTGCAAGAATCTCGCTAAGGAGATGAATGTGCCTCTGCTCGCCCAGATTCCTATCGTTCAGAGCATCTGCGAGGGTGGTGATGATGGTGCGCCTGCTGCTACCAAGGTTGATTCCGTTACCGGTCAGGCATTCCTGAGCCTTGCCCAAAGCATCGTGACAGTAGTGAACCGCAGAAATGCCGAGAAGGCTCCAACTAAGATTGTAAGTACTCACAAGTAATCTATCCGGTTAGGTTTAAATACAAAAAAGCTAGGATTGCCTTCAAGCAGTCCTAGCTTTTTTTATCAGGGGGGTAACAGGTTAACAGTTAACAGCCCATTTTTGCATGGTTGCTCCCGAAATTATGAATTCTCCACGATTTCTTCCGCCTCATCCTCTTCTTCTGCCACTTCGGCTGTAAGGTTAGCCTTAATCCTTGCTGAGCGCAGTTGTTGCCTGAAAACCAGGCAGGTAGCCAGAAAATAGACGCCCGTTTGTATCCAGAGTGCTCTGAATTCCGGTAGAATATCTGAAAGCGAAGCACCCATACTGCTGATTCTGAGGAACCCGCGGATGCCGAAAGTGGATGGGAAAACCCACGAAAATCCTTGCCAAAAGCCCGGAATATTGCTCAATGGCCATGAAACTCCCGTCATAAAAAGCAATGGAACTGAGGTAAATACCACCAGAAGCATCACATTTTCACGATATCTTACCAGACACGACAGCATCAGACCGAAGAAAACACACGAAAGAATGTAAGGAAGGAGGAAACCGAGAATAGTTGTCCACGTTACCATACTTACAAAACTGAACAGCTTAGGAACCACCAGCGTAAGATACATTCCCATCACGGCATAAACCATGAAATAAACCAATGCCTTGCCGAAAACAATGCGGAAAATACCGCCATAATGCTCGCTTACCGGTATGAGTTCGCGGTTTCTGTTGAGTTCTCTCGAAGTTCCCGCTGCCATTCCGATGCCCAGCAGCATCGTCTGCTGCAAGATAAGAACCAGAACTGCCGGCAGAATGGCATTTCCGTAACCTCCTGTCGTGTTGAATATCGGAACCTCATCAAAGGCGAGCGGCTCGGTGGTAATCTCATCGTCTCTATCCGTAAATCCTCCTGCTTGCGTTATCTGAATACCCGAGTTGATGTGGCCGGCTACGGCCTGCGAGGTCTGATAAATCGCCTTATAGGTCAGCATCAGACTCATATCGCAGTAAACTCCCACATGCGCCTGTTCGCCCCGGTTCAGCTTCGTATCGAAGTCGGCAGGGAAGTAAAGAATTCCGTGAACTGCCTGCCTGCGCACCAGTTCCTTCGCCTCGTCCAGACTGTTGCAGTAATAGGTAGCCTTGGCGTCTGGTGAAGCATCATAATCGCGGATAAACTCGCGAGAACTGTGACTGTGGCTCAGGTCCACAATCGCCGTATCCACCTCTCTCACCACCTCGTTGTTGTAAATCCACGAGTAGAGCAGCGGATAGCCCAGCGGCACCAGGATGCAGAAGATGAGCACACCCTCGTCACGGAACACATTGCGCATTTCCGTCTTCCAGATGTAGCACATGTCCCAGATGCCATTGATGATCTTGTATAATAAACTACTTTTTAACATTGAACTCTTTAACTTTGAACTTTGAACATTGAACTTTGAACTTTATGATTAGTAAAGTTGGTGAGTTCTTTATTCTTCACTCTTCACTTTCCTACGGCAAATACTTGTAAATCAACATAGCCTTCTTGATGTTCCAGATAGTGAGCATTGGCAGGGCACAGAAGAGCACCAACGTCCCCCAGTGCAATACTGCATCGCTCATCGGAAAACCATTGAAGATGTTCATCTGGTAAATCATGTAGTAATGGCGCATAGGGAAGAGCTGTCCGATGGCCTGGATAGGCGAATCCATGGCGAAGAGCGGATAGGTGGCTCCGCAGATGGAGAAACTAACCACGCCCCACAACGAACAGATACTCATCGACATACGGAGCGAAGGCATCAGTCCGAAGGCAAAGATGCCAAAGCACTGGCAGGCCAATACGCTCAGAATGCCCAGCAGGATAATAGGAAGGGCGCCACCCGGATGAGGAAAATCCAGTACATAATAGATATAGAATTCGAACAGCAGGAAGATGCTCAGGAAGATGAGCGTCTGAGGAAGCATCTTGCCGGCGATGGCGAGATAAGGATTGTTGTTCGCCATTCGCATCCAGTCTTTTGCCCGGTTGAATTTCAACTCCGTACCTATAGAATAAGGTGTGATCAGGAAGATGAACAACATGATGAGTCCTGGTACCATCACCGTGGATAGATAGTAGTTGTAGTTGGCGTATGGATTGCCTATCATGTGCAAATCTACAGCAATAGGTTGCAGAAAGGTCATGATTTCATCATTCGTCTTTCCCAATGCCGAAAGCTTCGCCATTCCTGCCGCTGCTCCTCCCAGGGTAGAAATGGTCTTCAAGTCGCGGAAGAGCAGGGAGCCTGCCGCCAGCGACACACTGCTGTAGTAGAAGGAAATCTTAGGCTGTTTCTGAGCCATCAATCCAGCCTCTGTTCCGTTAGGAATCACCATGAAGGCATAGATTTCGTTCTTCTGGATAGCATGTCTTGCCTCAGCAATGTTCTCATAGTGAGCCACCACCTTGGTGGTCTGAAAAGCGTCGAGCTTATGCACCAGCTGGCGGGATGTGGTCGAATTGTCCTGGTCAACAATGCCCACAGGCATGTCGGTAGGCACACCTCCCTGCATCAGGGTAGTGAAGAAAATCACCACCACGATGGGGAAGATGACCATGCAGAAGAGATAGATAGGATTCTTCCACATGATGCCGCATTCTCTGAGGGCAATATGATATAATCTCTTGAACATAGAAGTTATTTAATGATGAGTGACATTCCCGGACGCAATCCTTCGAGCTTGGTGATAGGACGGGCCTTCACCTCGAAAGTCTTGCGGTCGTAATCGCCATTGTCCTTGGTTGCCTTCCAGGTTGCGTATGAACCCTGGTCCTTCAGGTAATAAACCTTCATCTTGATATTCTTGTTGAAGGCTGGGACGAAAGCGGTAAACTCATCACCCTTGTTCAAGCCCTGGAGATGGTCTTCGCGGACATTGAAGGTTCCCCACATATCGCTCATGATGGAGATGCTCATGATAGGAGAACCGAGACCTACCAATTCGCCTACCTTAGGGTAGACATTGCTTACCTCGCCCTCGCACTGAGCCACCTGGACTGTCTCTTTCAGGAGATTCTTCACTACATCCACGGCACTCTTCGAAGCCTGTGTGTTGTTGGCTGCCATACGCTTCTCCTGCTCACGTGCTCCATTCTTGGCCATTTCATACTGGCTCTTGGCTGCAGCCACCTGAGCCTCTGTTGCCTTGTAGGCAGCAAAAGCCTCATCGCGCTTCTGACCGCTGATGACGCCCTCGTTGTAGAGGTTCTGCATACGGTCGTAAGTCTTCTTGGCGATGGTTGCAGCAGCTTCTGCCTGCTGAACCAGCTGATAAGCACCCTGAATCTGCTCCTTGCGTGCACCGGCATCGGTCAGATCCTTCATGGCTTCGGCAGCAGCATTGGTTGCCTGAAGCATCTGCTCCTGAGATTTCATCTCTGGAACTTCGAGGATGGCGAGAGTATCGCCTACGTGAACATAGTCGCCCTCCTTCACTCTCAATTCTACTATACGACCCGGCAGCTTGCAGGATACTCTGTATTCTGAAACTTCTACCTCGCCCTGGATGGTATCGTCTTTCTGTTCCAAGGTAAAGAAACCGATGACGCCCACTAGGATAACTACCGCCGTAAATCCGATGACAGCGAGTAATATGTTGTTATGCTGTGATTTCTTAGACATTTTTTTTCTGAATTTTATTTTATGTTTTGAAAATATTGATTATAGAGAAGAAGATGATGAAATCTACCCCCTCTAGCCACCGTTAAATCCGATTCCATCGGATTTCCGCCCCAGGATTTCTGCCCCCGGTGCCGTTATTGCAGGATACCGAGCGCCTTGTTTAGCCCAACCTGTGTCAGCTTCACATCGATTTCGGCATCAATCTTC
>OJJU01000443.1_pt1 | contig 15363 bp, 7 predicted proteins | sample 1596141 | NCBI WGS metagenome assembly OJJU01 (sample SAMEA4350150, study PRJEB24818) | metagenome | biome: human; feature: gut; material: faeces | place: Denmark | collected 2013-09
CATATATCCTAAACAGGGTGTTATAATTGCAATTGTCATCGGTTGTATCAGCATAACATAGCGCCTGTTGGTAACATTCTATTGCCTTTGGTGCATCATTCATATCTCTATAAATGCAGCCCAAGAGATATCGGCTCTGCATCTTTTCGTTATCAGAGCCATTGCGATCGTAGTATGCCACAACCTCAGAGAATGCGCTGTTGGTAGGCATATGCATATACAACTTGTTTTGAGCCGTAGCCATGAGCAAACGCCATTTCATATTAACTTTCTTTGCCGACGCTATATTCTGAGTCTTTTTAATAGTGCAAAGACTGTCGTAGGCAGCTTGCGGATTTTCATCCATAATGGAATCTATATGGTCAAGACGCGACAACAACGGATTGTTGTCGCTGCAGCTAACAGCAAATATTAGGATTAAGAATAGTATATATCGCATTTAGTAAGGGCTTATTACAATTAAGTGCAAAATTAATACAAATTGGGGGAAATACAAAACGAGCGAGCCAATAATTTTGACTCGCTCGTTTGCTGATATTATATAAAGACAATACCTGCATTTTTATTGCCATTATTGTATGTTACTAAAAGCGGTAGCCTATAGAAACATATAAGCCATGATAGTTGTTTAAGCCCTTTGTGCGGAAATCGTGAAATGAATAGCCAACCGCAACAACAGGCAAAAGCAACGTACAGTTGGTTGTAGGTGAATTTCCGGCATTCGGAGATTCACAGACTCGTGCTATTGGTACACCTGATGAAGGCAAGACTTCATGGGCAGAAGGAGATGAGTTGCTTCTGGAGATGACCAGTAAGACTTTAGGGACTAAGTATGCTGCTTTTAAATATAATGGCAGTAGCTGGGAATTGGCAAGTGGCGAGCTGTCTTATAAAGAAGACGAAGTGCCAACCTTTCCTCATGTATATTATGCCCCTAATTACAAATGGGAAGCCGGCACATTAGTTTTGAAAGAAGGTAAGGTTGCTGGAACGGATGAATACATCGAGGGAAAAGCCAATATCACCCCTAATGGTCAGGCTATAACCGTAAAATTTGCCGAGGCAACACGCAACTATTCACGCTTGCGCATTGCAACTATGCCAAATAAGCCAATAACAGTTAGCATCAATAAATACACTCCTGCGGGCAGCAGCGATATGAAATGGGATCAAAATTATGCCCTTACTTCTGATGAAAAGGGCAATGCCTATTTATATGGTACTTTTGGACAATATTGCGATTTCGAGGTGAAATATGAGGGAGCTCCTTTGGCTTCTCATACATTCTATCAGGCAGCAGAAAACGCTAAGAGTTATGTACTGGATGCTACTGTCATTTCGGCAAATAGTGCAGAAGAAATAAAGTCAGCTATTGAGCAAGAAGTAGCAAATAGCAAGACTGCTATAAGACTAAACCTCGCTTCTGATGCTGGCGCTAATGAGTTTAAGACTATCCGTGAAGCTTTTAAGAATGTGAAAGATGCCACTATAGACCTCACTCTAATAGGATGCAAGGAAATTCCTGCAGATGGTTTGAAAGAATTAAACGCTTTAAAGTCTATTTTTTTGCCTGATGTGACAAAAATTGGAATGAATGCCTTATCCCGCTGTGTGTATTTGGAAGAAATTTGTGCTCCGAATGTTTCTACTATAGATGAACGTGCATTTGCAGGATTTATCATGTTGGAAAAAGTAACTTTGGGAGAACTCACGGATGTGCGAGGAGAAGCAAATTCTGGAGGTGGTATTTTTGATGATGACAATTGGACCCCATATATAGATTTGTATTTGCCCAAAAATCAGGAAGTCATGAAAGGTGAGTTTGACGAGAATAGCAATCAATATATTTGGAAGCCTACGGGTGAAAAATACTTTGCCACCCCAGACTATGATAATGGTATATTCCTCGGCTATCAATTTAACTCAGTAAAGAGTTGGGAATAAAAGGCTGTACTATCAAGTTTAACTCCTAAGCTGGGCAGGAGTATAAGGTGCCCAGCAACGTGAAGATTATCCGTGAGATTGCTGAGCGCACCGAGACTATCGAGCGTGGCGTAGAGGCATTGGTCAATGCACGTAAGGTAGCCAACAAGATAGAGAATGAGCGTGAGAAGGCAATCGCTTATCACGACACCGTAGCTCCAAAGATGGAGGAAATCCGTTATCAGATAGATAAGTTGGAGTTGCTCGTAGCCGATGAACTTTGGACTTTGCCAAAGTATCGTGAGCTGCTGTTCATTCGATAAGTAATGCGTAAATAGACCGCACACTGCACGGATATAGTGTAACTTGCAGAATATTAGGTATTTACAAAGTACTGTCTGCCGCTATGACCGCACGCACACCGCACGCCTCCGCACAACTCAGAGAGGTTGTTGACGTGAGTGCGGTCTTGTGCGGTGTTCGTGCGGTCTAATGTAAACACCGCACAAGCGCAATATATTGTGCTTCAGTGAGTTATGCATACTTTAGTGCGGTGTGTGGTATAAATGAAAATTGCGTTGTCAGATTGTTGCTGAGACTGTCTGGCGAGGACAGTTTCCCTGTCTCGTCGAGACAGCCTGACTTTCTACGGCAGACAGTCTCCGCAATGTAGCCTTGCGAATTATAGCTCTTTACTAGCTTCGGTAAAAGCTTTCATTATTTTTGTTGGACGTTTGTTACGGAAAGCTCCAAGTTTATATCCTCTGTCTATTTCTGGAGCCCAATAAAAAATTCCATGACAATGATTGCTAGTTTCAGTGCGCAAAGCTTTGATGAAGTTTTTTAAGAAAGTATATCCTTCTTCAGGATAATCTGCATCATATCCTGTTTCAACAACAATTGATTCTTTGCCAAACTTCTTGAATATTCCATTGATGTTATTGATGCAGTCTATGATAGTATGTTCATCTTTAGCCTCCAGTTTTTGTTCTTGATCCCAGTAAGGATAACAACTTAGTCCAACCATATCAAAAACAACATGGTATTTCTCAAATGCATTGAGTATCTTATTGTATCTGATAGGGTCAACACCTCCATCAATATGTATCATAGTTTTTGCATTGGGCAAAATTTCCTTAGAAGCCTCACAGCCAACTTGGGTAAGACCTGCATATTGCTCCATATTACTTTCAGCCCTTCCCATTTCCCACAACATACCATGGGTGGTCTCATTTCCTATTTCTACCCAACGAACATCAATGTTATGAGTTTTAAAAAGCAGTAGCACCTCTTTGGTATGTTGAGCAACAGCCTTTTTCATCTGTTCGTAATCATAATTTTTCCAAGCCTCAGGGATAGACTGGTGTCCAGGATCAGCCCAGGTATCACTGTAGTGCAAGCTTAGCATGACAGGCATTCTTAATTTTTTAGCCCTTTTCGCAAGTATTAATTGGTCTTCTTTGGAGCACCAACCATTTTTGGGATTAACCCAGATGCGAAGTCTGACAGCATTTAATCCCATATCTTTCATCATCGCAATTTCTTCCTGCTCTTCACCTTGGAAATTTAAAAGTTTGTTTCCCATTTTTTCAGACATCGTTGCTCCTGCAACATCTGCTCCAAGCCAAAAGACATTTTGGCTTGAGGCTTGCAAGGCAAGCCCCAAACTGAAAAACATTGTAATTAAAAAACAAAAAACTTTATTCATATCTTCTATTTTTTAGGACCATCATAATTGTCACGCGTGTAATATTGGGTGAGTTTATAACCACTAGCTTCTGCTTGTTGGACAGCATAGTCTGGTATCGGAAAATATTCACTCGATGGGGCTCTTCCCATTTCTGCCATTTTAGTATAATATTTATTGAAACGAATTAAATCAATTTTCCTACACGTCTCATAATATAATTCATGTCCTCGTTCCATAAGCAATGCATCTAAGAAACTTTCAACAGATGCCGTTTGAGAAGTTGTTAAATCTGGCAAGCCTGCACGATGGCGAACTTGATTGACACAATCTATTGCAGATTGAGAAACAGTATTGTGTGCTCGTACATCTGCTTCGGCATAAAGAAGTAATACGTCTGCCCATCTTGCTAGAGGAATGTCGGTGCTCTGAAATGATGTCGCTGTTTCTATAGGATATTTGTTGACAATAAAACCATCCCAACGATTGCCTAGGTCTTTTTCAGTAACCCATCCAAATTGGCTGCTATAATAGCTTGTTATAATGGTTTCTGCTCGTTTGTCACCAGGCTCAAATGTATCGTAGAATTGTTTTGAAATGTTGAAAACCATTCCCCATCCACCACCTTGGTTTACAAATGGAGTAGGGTTCCCTTTGTCATCATACTTAGCAGCGTCCCATGGTACTGCATACCAAGAGAAAGGATTGAAATTGCCTTCGCTTCCTGAGCCCGTGGCATTGTTGTTACAACATACAGACATAATGGTCTCACAGTTGAATTTATGGGCGATTTTAAATTGTTCTGCATAAGGATTTTCTCCTTCTTCAAACAATTTGTAGTTACCTGTAAATGTCTTGAACAAGTCATAAGCCTTTTGATAGTATCCATCCATATGGTAGCCTTCGTTGAGATAATGTCTCATTAAGCAAAAGCGTGCATAGTCAGCAGTATAGCGTCCTTTTTCCTTTTGGGTCTCAGCTACATGGTTCACCGCATACTCTAAGTCGTCAGTGATGTATTGGGTCATAACATTTAAGTCTGGACGTTCTAGATGAGATTCATTGATTGTGTCTCCCAGTTCTGCCGCATCAACGATAACTGGAACAGGACCAAACATATGGAGCATATAATACATCATCATGCCACGGCATAAACGTGCCTCTCCGACAAACTCTTGTTTTTTGTCTTCGGGTAATATCTCTGTTGGGGCATCTTCTAGTTGACTGATGATTTGTGTAAATCTACTGATATCCCTAATCTTTTCGAAATGGTTAGGTGCGCCAGTTGCTCCACGTCCCAATAATTTTAAGTCGTCAAACTGTGCTTCTCCTAAAGTTGACCACAACCATCCCCAAGATCCGATTTTCCATCCTGTTCCTTCGTCGGAAGTAGTGTCGAAGCATCTTTGTAATCCTCCTTCTGGCACATAGAAATTATACTGATTACTAGAATAATTATAAGTCCAATTTACCGAAAATGGAATATAACATCCCAACATATAATTTTCGTAGTCAGAGGCTGTCGAAGGAAAGTTAGTGGTAGATAATTTACCATAAATTTTGGCATCGAAGTCATTTTCACAACTAATTATTCCAAGAGAACTTACACATAGTGCCACTATGCTAAATATGATATGAATATGTTTCATAATAAAAATATTTAGTGTATTTGTTTAGAATTGTACTTTCACACCTATAGAATAGGTACGTGTCATAGGATACTCAGCTTTTCCACCTTTGTAGCTTCCACCTGTGGTAACTTCTGGGTCAAAAGTTTTAAAGCTAGTAAATGTGAGAGGGTTTTGGGCATCTATATACAAACGAATGTTGTTGATGCTATTGCGTAACACCCCTAAAGTCTTGGCATCGAAAGTATAGCCCAAAGTGATATTTCTTACACGCAAGAAACTGGCATCTTGATAATAAACATCGGTTCCAGCTCCTCCAGGAAGAGATACAGTTGACAAACGGGCGGCAATGCCTGGTAAATTTCCATTTGGATTATTTTGGGAATTATATACATCTTTGATGATAGTTCCTTGGTTACTTGTTTGGTTCGCCAATTCTCGTCCATCACTCCAGTCAAATGCATAGTTGTATTTCTTTAATCCTAGCTGTGAGTAAACAAAAATGTTCAAGTCCCAGTTCTTAAATACAAATGTATTGCCTAGGCCCCAATAAAGCGCAGGAACAACGTTTACCATATCAACATCCTCAACGGTAATCTGTCCATCTCCGTTTATGTCTTTCAGGATTGGGCAACCTGGATAACGATAGTTTTCAGGTTGAGAAGCTGGCACATTGCTCATATCTGTATTAATGATGCCATTGGTGCGATAGAAATAGAGTGCATTTACTGGCTCGTCATTTCGTTTTTGATACTCTTTATAGTCGTAGTTTGGGAAACGTTCCTTCCAGATAGAGTTGTAATGAGATAATGTAAGCATAGAAGTCCACTTGAAATTTGGAATCTGAATGTTAGTTGTATTGATAGTGGCATCCCAACCATAGCGTCTAATGTGGGCACCATTGATAGGGTAACTTCCAAACATAGACAATCCTGCGCTGTTCGCATATCCAAGCATATCGGTGATGTCATTGACGAAATAGTCGAAGCTACCACTGATGCGGTCATTTAGAACAGAGAAATCAACACCAAGATTTTTCATGACAGTTTTTTCCCATGTAACATTAGGGTAATCTTGGCTTACAAGATAATAAGGAACATGGTGGCTCGCATTCCAATCAAAGGCTACGTGATTTCCAAAAGCACCGTAAGCACCATATAGGCTGGAACCTAGGTTGTCATTACCAGTTTCTCCATAAGAAGCTCTTAATTTCAATAAATTGATCCATTTTATATCTTTTATAAATTTTTCATTGAATACCTTCCAAGCAATAGAAGCTGATGGGAACCATGAATATTTCTTTGATTTGAAAAATTTATCGGTACCATCTCGACGGATAGATGCAGATAATACATATCTATCAAACAAGTCAAAGCTGATACGGCCAAACTGTGATCTCTTTTCATCAGAGGTGCGATATGAGGATGGCTTTTTGTCACCTGTTGCAGCAGAAATGTTGTCGTTACCAATGACATCGTTGATTTCATTGTAACTGATGCCCAATCCACTGGTATGCGTAAAATAACGACCCATACCGATCATGGCATCGACAGTTAGCATTTCATTAAGGAAAGATTTGTTGAAATTAACCATGGCCTCAATAGTACTATTGTCTCTGTCGCTTCTATTCAAAGCACCACGAGATTTGTACATTTGATCGAAATAAACATAGGATGGAATATACACATTTCGTTTTGTGTTTTCACTATTGTATCCATAGAGCACACGACCTGTCAGTGTCTGTGGAATGAAAGTGAAATCAAACGTGAAGCTGGTGTTCAATCCATCAAGATAGGAACGGTTGGTTATATCAAGAATTCCTACAGGGTTAGGCATTGTGAGATAAGCGGTATAGAGTCCATCCTCATTGAAAAGAGGTAAGTTGCTTGGGTAAGATAATGCAGCTGATAAAGCACCAAGAGCTTGCGCTCCACGACCACTTGAAGTACCACCCACCAAACCATTATTGTTGTTGTTCTTGTTATAATTAAAGGCAGTGGTAAGTTTTAACCATTTGAACAGTTGTGCTCCAACATTGGCTCTAAGAATAAAACGCTCATAACTTGAATTTGCCACTGTTCCATTTTGTTTGTAGTAATTGCCGGAGACATAATATTGAATTTTATCTGCACCTCCTTGGATAGTGATGTTGTGGCTTGAAATGCTTCCGTTCTTTAAAATATAGCTACACCAATCTGTATTTTGTGCATTAGCAATTTGTTCTGCAGTATAAGTATCACTGTTACCGCCATCATAGGCATTTGGACCATAAGGGGCCATTTTATGATTATAGAGGTATTGTTCTTTTTTAAAGATGTTAGCGTAAGTCATATAGTCTTTGGCATTCAATTGCTCTAGATACTTATAATTGCTGACAGTTGATAATGAACCTTCATAACTAATTTTCATTTTGCCAGCTTTTCCATGTTTGGTGGTAATTAAAATAACGCCATTGGCAGCGTTGATACCATAAATGGCAGCACTGGCATCTTTTAAGACTTCTATGGACTCTATATCCTCAGGGTTCAAACCTGCCAATCCCGAACGGTTAATGCTGTTTGGTACAACCGTAGCACTTCCTCCAGAGGAAGATACGAGTTCATTGGAAGGCATAACCATTCCATCGACAACGTACAAAGGTTCGCCTCCGCCGCGGATTGTCATGCTGACATTGCCGCCTGGTTGTGCGCTTGATAGGGTGGCTTGTAAGCCTGCAGCTCTACCCATCAGCATTTGGCTCATATTGGTAGTTCCTGTTTTAACGATGTCGTTTGCGTCAACTTTGGCAATGGCTGTTGTTAAATTCTTGCGGCTTACAGAACCGTATCCTGTAGCAATGACTTCGTCTAAGACATTGGCGTTTTCTTCCATGATAACATCAATTTTTTTCTTATTGGCAGGCTTTTCGGTTGTTTTATAACCTATATAAGAAAAAACGAGGATGCCACCATTAGGAACGTCAATGGAATAATTGCCGTCCAAGTCTGTAACAACTCCAGTTTTTGCTCCTTTGATAACCACACTAGCACCAATGACTGGCTCGTTTTGTGTATCAACTACTTTTCCTGTAACTCTACTCTGAGAGAATGAGTTTTGACAAAATAAAAATGTCATTAGGAACACACATAACATGCGTATTGACCTAAGATGATAACTTTTAGTTTTTTCCATCATGTTTTAAGTTTTAAGTTATTTTGTTAATTAAATCTGGTGCAAATGTATAATAAAATCTGGAATCTGAAAGTTAATTTTTGCCCATGTTTGGCGACATTTGAGACAAAGAAAGCAATTTGTCCACTTTAAGACTTTCTGTAGGCCACTTTATCGCTATCTTTGCAATATAATTTTTTAATAACTATAAATATCGTAGATTTATGAAAGCTAAAGTTCTAACTCTTGTCTTAGCCCTGTGTAGCAGTGGATTAATGGCACAACACTCTTTGCAGGAAAGTTGCATTATTAATAGTGCGACGGAAGCCTCGACAACATCAACAAAGTTTGGAAAAGTTTGTGGGTATATATATAAAGGTGTATATACTTACAAAGGAATACCTTACGCACAAGCCAAGCGATTTGAAAATCCGCAAGCGCCAACACCTTGGAGTGGGGTTCGTTCGTGCCGCACTTATGGTCCGTCTGCTCCTCAGCCAAAAACAAATCGTTGGGATAATGATGCAAGTGCATTCTTGTATTTATGGTATGAAGGACGACAGAGTGAAGATTGCTTGCGATTGAATATTTGGACTAATGGAATTAATGATGGAAAAAACAGACCTGTGTTGGTCTGGCTCCATGGAGGAGGTTTTGTAGAAGGATGTGGACAAGACCATCCTGGATATCATGGGCATAATCTTGCTCATAATGGAGATGTTGTTGTAGTTACGATAAATCATCGTCTGAATACTCTTGGTTACACAGATTTATCAGCTTATGGAGATAAGTATAAAAATTCTGGCAATGTTGGAAATATAGATATTGTTGAGGCTTTGAGATGGGTCCATGACAATATCAAGTCGTTTGGAGGAGACCCCAATAACGTTACCATTTTTGGGCAAAGTGGAGGTGGTGCTAAAACATTAAGTATGTTATGTATGCCTATGGCACAAGGATTATTCCACAAAGCAATGGTAATGAGTGGATCGGGATTCATGCGCGGAATGAAGCAAGACTTAGCCCAAAAAATAGCTGCTCGAACAGTGGACCTTTTAGGATTGTGTGCTGCAAATATCGACAGTATTCAGAAAATACCGTATGAAACAGTCTATCAGGCAAATGTAAAAGCCATGAACGAGATTGCCAAAGAAAATGGTGGGGGCAATTCTTTTGGGAATTCTTTAACATGGGAGCCTGTTGTTGATGGGGATGTTCTGCCAAATCCTTTGTTTACGAACGGTTCGGAGAAGATAAGTCAAGATGTTCCTTTGATTATAGGCTCTACCCTCAATGAGTTCGGAGGAAACCGAAAACCATCTACGGTAAATAGCTGGGATGATGTAAAAGCTGACTTTACAAGGAATATGGGGGAGAAAGGAAAAAACTTCGTCTCAGAATTTCGTAAGGCATATCCAAATGATGACATTGATGCCATTTATCGGTTAGATATGATGGTTAGGCATGGTGTCTTTAAAGATATAAATACAAGGGTAGCAGATGGAGGTGCTCCTGTTTGGAATTATTTGTTTGGCTATCAATTGCCAGCGCTAGATGGCGTCTTTCATGCTAATCACAATGCGGATATTGCTTTTTATTTCGACAATGTAGTACGTAGTGCTAATATGACAGGAGCCACAGCAGAGGGTATTGAATTAGGTAAACAGATGAGTACGGCTTTGGTAAATTTTGCTCGTTTGGGTCACCCATTTGCCCCAGGTCTTCCTGAGTGGAAACCTGTTACACCTAAAGAGTTCAACACCATGTTTTGGAATTGTCCTAAATCAGAATTATTGACTAATCATGACAAGAAACTCATAGAGTTATCCAAATAAAGGTATGGTTTCCGAAAGATTGTTTTGCAGGAAAATCCCTCCAGAGTAGTATGCTGCTGGAGGGGTTTGAACCTAACAATTATTGGAAAGGGAATATAATGGACAAAAGTAAGTGACAAAAAGGACATTTTGTTTTTTTTATTGTCATAAATCTGTTAGATTAAAAATAAAGTGCTATTTTTGTAGCAAAAAATATAAAATGCTTAGAACCGTTTATTCTATTATCCTATGTTTCTTGTTTTCAGCGCTTGCTGTTGCCCAAGGAGAGAAGTCCTATTTATTTAAAAATAGGTTATTGGAAAAGGCTGCGCCCATCTTTTGCGTAGAACAAACAAAAGATGGGTTGCTATGGCTAGGTACCCAAAATGGCTTATACAGTTATGATGGCTACCGTTTCGTCTCGCATGTAGCAGGAAATTCACCGACAATGATTTATTGTCAATTAGCAGTTGGCGACCAAATTTATCTTGGTTGCGAGAATGGGATTGCACTGTATGATAGTAAGAAAGAATGTTATCTTCCATTCAAAGGGACACAATTAAAGGGGGTTAGAACTATGTTGCGTCAAGGTAACATAATCTATATAGGGACAGTAAAAGGATTGTTTGCTTATGATATACAGTTTCATAGTTTAAAGTTACTAAATAAGGATTGTAAACGAATATTTTCATTGGCAACTACTTCTAAGGGAATACTCATAGGAACTCTAAATGGATTATATGAATATAAGTTGGATGAGTGTAAATCTCTTAAATACTTTCCTGTCTTACGTGGAAAGCCTATTAGTGCTGTAAAATATGATGCTGTTCATCAACTTTATTGGATAGGCACATTTGAAGGCTTATTTTCTTTGAAGTTTAATACAAATGGTGTAGATGTAAAGAAATTAACAGGTTCCATGGTTGTTAAATCACTAGAAATAATACATGATAAGCTACTTTTGTGTTCTGATGATGGCCTATATGTTTATCAAGAAGGTAAATTGTCTCAGTATTTGCATAATTCTCAGAATCCTTTTTCTTTGGGAAACGATGTTGTGTGGGATGCCTTTAGCAATCATAATCAAGTATTTTTGGGTACAAATGAAGGATTAACTGCTTTTAATTTATCTCCAATATATAATTACTTTGCAATTAATGCCTTGACTTCAGGCATGTCCATTGGTAACAATTTGGAACATATCTTGATTGATAAAAACAAACAGATGTGGTTAGGAGGTACTGGTGGCTGTATTCGCGTTGGCAATGATTTTGTGTGGTATCGCCAGCATGATAGCAAAAATGTCCTTTCGCATAATCATGTTCGAAAAGTATATGAAGATAAGGGAGGAAAGATTTGGATATCGACAGATAACGGTCTTAATTTATACGACCCAAGTACAAAATGTATGAGCAAAAAAATGATTTATGATAAAAAGGAAATGCACAATGTACCTTGGATTTACGATATGATAGAAGATACTAAGGGTAGATTATGGGTGGGAACATGTGATAATGGTATATATGTTGTCAATAAGGAAAAATTGGTTCGTTCCACATATTTGTGCCAGGCTGATATTCATTTATTAGATAAGGCGGCAACTCAATTACTGCTGGATGCTAAAGGTCGTATATGGGCTAGGATGAGAAATGGAATTCAAATGATAGATACAAATAAGCTTACCATTAAAACAATAACTAGAACTCCTGCATCTAAGATGATTATTGACCATGATGGCTATGTTTGGACTGCTAATGAGTCAAGTTTGACTTGTTATAAGCCTAACGGGGAGAAAAGAGAGGAAATATGTTTTGATTCAGCTTTGGAAATTCCTTCTATTGTGGATTTGCTGGAGATAGATGGTGACATTTGGGTCTTTACGCCTTCTTTGTGTTCTATATATGGGAAAAAAGGATGGTCTAAGACTTTGAAACTTCCGTTCTTACAAGCGAGATGTGTTTATTATGATAAATCAAAGGAAATGGTTTTTGTAGGAGGTAAAGATGCTTTTATGTCTTTTTCTCCTCAAAAAGTTAAGAATGAAGAAGAAAATCTGAGACTCCAATTGTCAGCCGTAAAAGTAAACGGCATGCCGTATCGACATGACGGTGAACAATTGTGTTCACTTTCGCAGATCATTTTGAAGTCAAATGAGAATAATTTTTCTTTGGCCTTGACAGATTTGCCTCTTTTAACAGAAACTTCAGCTTTGTATGCATACCAGTTGGAGGGCTTGGAAACGTCGTGGCATTATCTGCAAACAGCAAAGGATGAGATAAGTTATAATGGATTGCCTTATGGCGATTATAACTTACAGGTTTGTATGGTAAATGGGTTTGGTAAAATTGGAAAGCAATTATATAGTATAACGATTAAAGTGTTGCCTCCATGGTATTTGTCTGTTTTTGCCAAGGCTGTATATTTGCTGATATTCGTATTGCTCGTTTATGGGTTGGTAAAATCATACATTACTAGAATGAAATTGAAAATGGAGCATATTGAAAAAATCAGAATAAAAGATGATTTGGATATGCGCATCCAATTTTATAATAATTTAGCTAAGCGACTTTATCAGGGGGTAAGTAATTTAATGTGTCGGATAGTACTCTTGTCGAAAAATGGCATGCTAAAAGATAATTTGAAAGAGGTAAATGAGTTTCGTTTTGAAACAACAAAACTGAATGCGGTGATTCGTGAATCTTTAGATTTAGGTGATTTGCTGACTGAAGAAAAATTTGAGGAGAAAATATTGTCATTAGACATAGTTTCCTCCTTCCGAACTTCCTTAATGGGATTCCAAAAAGAAGCTCTGCAAAAAAATATAAAGTTAATCATGGAAACTGATGGCAGTATGTTTATGTGGCAAGAAAGCCCTATTAAATGGGATAAATTTACGTATATATTATTGAGAAGCATGATAGATTATTCTCAACAAGGATCTACTGTAAATTTGAAACTTTCTAAAAATTTAGCACAACAACAGATGACAATAACTGTATCTTGCGACAAATTCCTTGTGAATGACGAATATTTACCTGCTTTCTTTCATCGTTATGCTAATATTAAATTAAATGATGCTGAAAAACGAACTCTTGACATGTATTTCATCAAGGAATATGTGGAAAACAAATTAGGAAGCATCCAAATACAAAAAGATGAGAGCAATCGAGTGTTATTCTTGTTGTCTATGCCGATAATAAATGAAGAGCAAGCTACAAAAACGGCTAGTGTTCATAAGGAAATGGTTATGCCATCTTATCAAGATGAAAAATTTCTAAAGATGGTGACAAATGCTATCAAAGAAAATATGGGAGATTCTGATTTTAATGTGACAAGATTGCAAAATGTTTTGGGAATTGGTCGCAAGTTATTGTACCGAAAAGTAAAACAAATGACAAGTATGAGCCCTGTAGAATATATACGCTATATTCGCTTAAAGCAAGCAGCAATGCTTCTCTCGCAAGGTCGCTTTGCAATCTCGGAAGTGATGTATGTAGTTGGATTTTCAAATTCTGGCTATTTCTCGAAATGTTTCCAACATGAATTTGGAATGACGCCTACTGCATATGTAAAAAGTCATACGGAACAAAACAACTAACTATAAGTTTAATAAACGTAAAACAATGAAACAATTAAATCTTTTAACATCAATTTTGGCAGTTTTGCCTTTATTGCCCATCAAAGGACAAAAGGTATATGAACTGGCTGCTCCTTTAAATCCCTTAAAAATAGAAGAAGGGAAATTGGACTTGGGGGGTAAATCGCCTCAAGGAGGTTCTATATCAGTTAATAATTTCTATATGTCCATAGATGGTAAACCAACCATTCCTGTAATGGGCGAATTTCATTACTCTCGTTATCCTCGTGCACAGTGGGAAGAACAAATCTTAAAGATGAAAGCGGGAGGAATAACAGTAATTCCAACTTATGTCTTTTGGAGCCAACATGAAGAATATGAAGGCAAGTGGAATTGGACTGGCGATTTAGATTTGCGCTATTTTATTCAACTCTGTCAAAAACATGGTATGCCTGTCATAGTGCGTATTGGTCCTTTTTGCCATGGTGAAATGAGAAACGGCGCAATTCCTGAGTGGGTGTTTGCTAAACCATTAGAGATTCGTAGTAATGATCCTATGTATTTGGCTTTAGTTAAGAAACTCTATCATCAAATAGGTTTACAACTCAAAGGATTGTTTTATCAAGAGGGTGGACCAATCATTGGGTGTCAGGTTGAAAACGAAATGCAGCACTCTGCAGCTCCATGGGGAATTAATTACCCTGGTGAACCTATGGATTTTACAGCTGCTAGCTGGAATGCCGGAGAGGCTGCTTTTGGTGTAGAGGGAGGACATAAGGTGTCAACAGGTGCAGAGGCAGGCAATGAACACATGCGCACTTTGTTGAAGCTAGCTCAAGAAGAAGGTATCAATACACCGATATATACTGCTACTGGTTGGGGAAATGCTGCAGTGATAGGAAATAAAGCAATTCCTGTTACCTCGGCTTATCCTTATGCAACTTGGGAAACTCCACACAAGAGTATATTTATGATGTTTAAGGATTTGCATAAACAGCCTGATTATTCACCTGTTCGTTATACCCCCCAGGACTATCCAAATTTCAGTGCCGAAATGGGTGCGGGTATCCAAATGGGATATTCCATTCGCCCAATTATAAAAGCTGAGGCTGTGGAAGCTATGGTTATAAGAACTTTAGGTTCTGGCTCTAATGGTATAGGCTATTATATGTATCAAGGTGGAAGTACCCCACATCGTGATGGGGACAATGCTTTTTTTAGCGATGAGGCTGCGGGAGTTCCTAAGATTTCTTATGATTTTATGGCACCATTGGGTGAATTTGGACAAGAAAGAACCAGCTATAGGGCATTGAGGTTAGTTCATTCCTTTTTGGCAGATTGGGGTGAACTCTTAGCGCCAATGGAAACTGTGCTTCCTGAGGATTGGCAAAGAATGACTCCTGATAATCATCGTGATTTGCGTTATGCGGCTCGTATGAAAAATGACAAGGGATTCATTTTTATGGTGAATGCCCAAGATCATGATGATAATCGAATCAATCAGGAGGGTTTGAAGTTAAAGTTAAATTTAAAGAATGAAACTTTGTCAATTCCATCGGCTGGCACTTTTACCCTGCCTAAAGA
>OJJU01000445.1_pt1 | contig 15335 bp, 14 predicted proteins | sample 1596141 | NCBI WGS metagenome assembly OJJU01 (sample SAMEA4350150, study PRJEB24818) | metagenome | biome: human; feature: gut; material: faeces | place: Denmark | collected 2013-09
GAATTGGCTGCTTCCTTAGAAAAATCAACAGAGGCACGTCTGCGAAGGTTTTCTTCGGACATCTTGACGAAGCGTTCAGCTGCTGAACCTCTTAACGTCGGGATTGCTTTTACCTGCATTCTACTCGGACTGGGGAGATGCGGACATCACGGAGGCCTACATTGACAGGATCGGCTTTGCTCCAGTTCTTGGGCAAAAGTATTTCCTGTCGTTCTGGTGGATGGACACGGAGACAGGGTTCACGGGAGAGTCGATGGCGGTTTCCACGATTTGCGGCGAGCTTTCCAACGTGAACAAGGAACTCTACAAGGTTCGCCCACGGATGAACTTCTCGGATGCGGTCTCGGACGCAAACTCTCCTTTCAAGGATATGAGATTGGAGCTTTCCGGAAGCCCGGTTATGGTGACGGCTTCTGGAGGATACGGCTTCCTCGGCAACGGGTCGTATATGTACATTAATTTCAACGACGAGGATTTTCCCCGCGAGGATGTGGACTGCTTCCTGATGGGAAGAGGTCTTGGTAAATGCAAGTACGAGATCGCATGCATCGAGCATTCCGTCAAGCCTCTTGTCGGCAGGGACGGATACGGGAGGTGAAACGTCTGTTATCTGCACGGATAAGACAGGAACTCTTACCAAGAATCAGATGCAGGTTTATGAAACTGCTTTTGCTGGTCTTTCGGATCAAGCTCTCTTGGAAGAGAATACGTCAAGTCTTATCAAAGAATGCATTGCTGTCAATACAACTGCAAACCTTGATTTTGCAGATCCTTCAAAGATTAAGGCAATCGGAAATCCAACGGAAGGCGCGTTGCTTCTTTGGCTCCATAAAGCTGGTGTTAATTAGGCTCATGTAAGAAAGGCGTGGAAATCAAGGGACTGGATGCGGTGCTGAGTGACCCTTCCGTCAAGGTTTATCATATGGGTACCACGCTCAAGAAACTGGGAGAAGGCCACGAGTCATACGACAAGGCCGGCCATTCGTTGGTGACAAATGGCGGCCGTGTACTGATGGTTCTTGCTTCTGCCCCTGATCTCAAGTCAGCTCATGACAAGGCTCTTGAGGCTGTGTCCAAGGTGGATTGCGATAACCTCTTCCACCGCACTGACATCGGGCATTGGGCATTTGAATAGCCTTCGCTTATAAAATAACTCCGGCAGCTGTAATTTTGATTTTGACTTCCGAGTCCCCTTTTTCAAGTTCTATCTTGAACCAGTCTCCTGATGGGGTCTCCACGTATTCGGCGTCATCGATTTTCCATGATGGATAAGATGTGCTGATCTGGGTCAGAACGGCTGCCGGAAGTTCGTTTTTACGTACATCCCACTCTGTGCGGAGCCAGTTGTGGTCCTTGCTGAAATACACATCCTTGCCGCGTCTTTCGTGTACAATCTCGACTTCGATTTCGCCGTCATCATATTCTGTATCTATGATTGCTGCTCCAGGGTATTTCTGTCCGATGAATTTCTCGAGTTCGGACTGGATGTCTGTCGGGAGATAGTCCTCGTAGTCGTAGTCGGAATCGATGTCCACCACTGTCTTGATGAGGGCTCCTTCTTCAGAATAATACAGGTCCGCTTCCTTTTCGATATTGCCGGAACGTGTCTCGACCTCGATGACATAGAAGGTCTCCATGCCGTTTCTCTCGAGCTTGTCGATGTCATCCACTTTCCAGTCAGCATATTCACTTGCCTGGAAAGCTGTCTTTACGGCTTCCGGAAGTTCATTGTACGAAATCTCGCTTTCGGTCATGCACCACTGTCCTGAGCGGTTGAACCATACGGAGAAGTCATATCCTGCGTTGGCTGAACGTGTAGCGACTCTGTTGAATTTCGCCACGTCGTAGCCGTTCTTGGATGTCCATTTTACATTGACTGCATCCGGATAGCGTTCTGCCAATTCTGCTTTCGCTTTTTCGTTTATCTGGCTGTCAGTCGAAGCTTTATTGCAGCCTGCAAGTGTCATCAGGCAGATGCACATTGCTGTAATAAATAAATTTTTCATTGTACTTTAATTTATTGATTTGTAATTTTTTTATCTCTGATTATCCGGGCTATCGGTCGAGTCCTGCAAGATTGAAGTTCTTGTCGAATTTCAGTTCGAAGCCATTGTCCAGTTTCAGCTCAAGTTCTCCGTCGTCATACTCGGCCTTGGTGATGAACGAGTCGGGATACAGTTCATTGACCTTGTCGGCTGCTGCCTGCGGAATTATGCCGTCGGGGATGCTGTTGCGGTGACGGTTGATTTCCTTCCATTCTCCGTTGCGACGGAATTCCAGTTTGGTCCCGTCCGTGAGCACGATTTCGTAGGAAATTTTCAGCAAGTCTCTGTCTTCTTTGGCAAATGCTATTTTTTCATCTTGAAAGTGCTCGGTGATGAAGCTCAATACGTTTTCCGGAAGTGATTCCGGGCTTGTCGCCTTGTCGTGCACGAGGTTTGACAGGAAATAGCCCAATGTTCCTGCTGCCGCGAGCGAAATGATTACTAAAATGATCTTCTTAAACATAACATTGTCCTTCTTTGTATTGCGAAATTATAGTACAATTCTGGAGTGAATCTGTAATCGGCACGGAAATTCTGAACTTTTTTCAGAATTTTACGCTGAAACGGTGCATTCCGTCCACATAAGAATAGGTGAGCAGCATTCCGCATCTGTCTGCAATGGTTTTGGCAAGTGCCAGCCCCAGTCCGGTAGAGCCCTCTTTTTTCGAGCCCTGGTAGAATCTCTCAAAAATCCGGCTGCTGTCCAGAGGCGAGTCCCCGCTGTTCTCGACCACGAGTTCGTTTTCTGTCAATGTCAATGTGACCTTGCCGCCCTCAGGGCTGTGCACAAATGCGTTTTTGATGATGTTGGTCACTAAAATCGTGGCGAGCGTCTCGTTCATCTTTATCGTGACAGGGGAGTCCGGTATTTGTGCTGAACAGGTTATCTGCTTGCTGCTGAAGATTTCCCCATACAGTTCTTTCTGGGACAGCACCATGGCTGAAAGGTCTATGTCAGTCACGTCAGGGAACTGTCCGTTGTCGATTTTCGTGAGCAGGAGAAGTGTCTTGTTGAGTCGCACGATATGTCCGAGTTCGCGTTTCATCTGCACGAGTTCGCCGACGCTTTCTTTTCCCAATGTGTCATTGTCCAGCATCCAGTCGATCCTTCCTCCAAGCACGGCAAGCGGTGTCTGAAGCTCGTGTGAAGCATTGCCTATGAACTGTTTCTGCTTTTCGAAGGCTCTGTCGGAGCGGTCAGTCGCATCTGTGGCGGCTTTCTCCAGCTGACGGAATTCCCGGATGTCCGAGTTTATTGACAATCTGCCGTGTGACTTTCCGGGTGTGTAGGCATTGAGCCAGTCGAGAATCATGTATAGCGGCCGCATGCTTTTCTGGAACACGACGAGAGTGGTCACGATAACTGTCAGCAACAGAATGAGATACAATGCGAGTATCCACCAGAGGATGGTCTTTATCAGGTCATCTTTTTCGATTGTGGGTGTAGCGACAATGAGTTCAAAACATCTTCCTTCACGGTCTCTGAATATCGTCTTGAGAAATCGTGCAGGTTCTTGTTCGTCTGTCTCCTGAATGTAGAAGTCTGCATCGTAGTACTCCATCCCGGTATGTGAATTTGCATAACTCTCCGCAACTTCGGAAATGCTGTAATGCCCGTCTGTCATGATGTTGGCAACCGGCAGCTTCTTCCCGGACAACTTCTTGACCATCAGCTGTTCAGCGTAACTTTCAAGCAGGTCGTCGGCCTCGTCATTGATCTCATCCACGATGACGAAGTAAAAGACCATCGCCCAGAGCGCGATGACCGGGAGCAATGCCATAGACAGGCGTACAGCGATATTGTGGATCAGTTTCATTCTTTGGTGACGGGTTTTTGCCTCACGTGTTCAAATTGAGATTGTGTCGTTTATAGACGAGTCTGTCCCTTATTCCTTAGTGACGAGTTTGTATCCGAATCCGTAAACTGACTTGATTTCTATATCGGCGCCGGCTTCTTCCAGTTTTTTGCGCAGATTCTTGACCTGCGAATAGATGAAGTCGAAATTGTCCGCCAGATATATGTCGTCGCCCCACACGGCTTCTGCCAATACTGATTTATCTACCATGTGCCCCGGTCTGAGCAGGAAATAGTGAAGTATGTCGTATTCTTTCTTCACCAATGTCAATGCTTTTCCGCAGACTTCCACTGTGCGGCTGTCCGGGTTGAGCTTGACATTGCCATAGACTATTCCGTTGCGTCCGCTTCCGTTGCTTCTTCTGGTCACGCTCTTGATTCTGGCCAGAAGTTCTGCCGTGTGGAATGGCTTCGGGAGGTAGTCGTCCGCGCCCTCTTCCAGTCCGATAATCTTGTCTTCCAATGAGTTGCGGGCTGAAAGTATGATCACTGTCAATGCTTTTCCTTCTTCCCTGAAGGCCTTCAGCAGGTCGAGCCCGTTTCCGTCCGGAAGCATGATGTCCAGCAGGATGCAGTCATATGAGAACAATGACAGTTTCTCCCACGCCTCACCATATGTCGAAGCCACTTCCACGACATATTGTTCCTTCAGCAATGCTCTCGCAATCAATTCCTGCAAAGAGCGCTCGTCTTCTATTATCAGTATCTTCATAGTTCCATGTCAATGTCCTGAGGGCTGCATGTCTTTTCAATAATTGTCAATGCTCTGAAAGACACGAGCTTACCCTCGCCGTTGTCAATGCAAACCCTTACGGTTCATCATCGTTTCCGTTTCTCACGACTCGACGAAATTACAAATAAAATCTGGAACGAATCTGAAATTTCTTCTGTTTTTCTTAAGATAAGTAAATGTTAAAAAATAACCTGCTTCATTTTGGGGGCTCTCTTATGCGGCCATTTGCGGCCATGACATACTGTTGAGAACGGTTGAAAAGCCGCCCTGATAACAGCCTCCGAAAAAGCGACTATAATTTAGATTAAACCATTGATTATCAATGATATAGTATAGGAAAACTGGAGAAATTTTCGTAAATGTAAGGGTAATTGCAATGCTCTTAAAATGATAACGAAAACTCCTCCAGAAGTCCTTTCGCCAAGCGATTTGGCGTATATGTCCACGCTGAACGAAAGAGACAGAAGATGGTTCCTGGCCACAAAGGCCGCCGACCTCAAGACTCAAGGGCTCAGCTACCGCAAAGTTAGTAAAATTATTTTGGATTTCTTTGACATAATGGACGGCCGAAAATGGCTCAGCCAACTTCGAGATGGATCTTTATACGCTTCAGTTCAGGTGGATTCCCTCGCTGATTGATGCCGTGGCGAAGGGGAACTTGCCTTGTCAGGCATTGGCGGACGTACCGTGGTGGGAAAAATGTCTGAAGGAACAGGGGATGACTAAGGCTGATTTCTCGTTTGAGGAGATCAAGGCTGAAGTAAAGAAGATATCGGAGGAGAAAGGGCGGATATGCCTGACATTCCCCTATCCGAAACGCGCTCCGCTTGCTAAATATGCTGTCATTGACTTGTTGGCTTCGTGGCGGATTAACTATTACACATTGGAAATGTCCCTCGATGACACATGGGTGCTTGGGTCGCAGGATGTTCACAGGCACAGCTACATCCGTCAGGTGCCTGATTGCCAGACGATGGCGGATTTTGAGAGGGAGGTTGATCGACCTTGTGATGCTGATCGACCTTATGAGCGCCCCACTCCTGAAAGAGCGCGAGTTGTATGGAGATGCGTCTGATTTGGCTATGATGAATCGAATTCCGATCACATTCGATTTCACATCGGAAACTTTAGACTGGTGGAGACAAAGCGTAACGTTCACGCCTGATGAGTATGAATCTGTCTTAAGCAGGGATGTGGAATCATAATGACAGCTGTTCGAGCGATCTACTTTTACAAACCACGGACACAGGGAATGGCAGCAGAGATGCGTACATGGCATGTAGGTGTGGCTGACCCTCATTTACGAGATGGGTGTCGGGCACGGCAGGATGGGCCACAGAGGTGCGCATGCCGGATAGCCTCTCGGATGCGAAAATGGTTAATAAGGCCGCCCTTGATTGTCCGGACGCACCCCTCGGGAGACATAAAGTTGGGGAAACGTTTCCCAAGAGTGCAGGCTGCACTCTTGAGGAACAAAAGAGGCCGAAAGTGTTACCGAAGGGATTCGGAGCAAGCCTAAAGTGCATAGAGTCGAAAAAGAATATCTCACAATTAAAGAGAATGGACAAAATTGCCAGACAGCGCATTTTGCGTATTCTGTCAGTTTTGCCATATCATCTTTCCTCAAATTTCCGGTTTACCTTTCAGGAAATGCGACATTAACGGTAAAAGCACAAGACAATGGGAATGAATATGAGTATAACCCGCAAAGCGGAACACCGCCAGACCGTCCCTCCGTCCAAAGCATCAAGGACGAGAGGCGGAGCGTTTAATTATTAATTCACCTACCGCCCCTGAAAATGAACCGACATGAACTTGACTCGGCGAGAATATACTTGTTATATTGCAACCATAATTTGATGGTACAGTAAAAATGGAAACGTCAGACAGTCGCCTAACGGAACACCGACACCTCCTCTCGAAGTGCCGCTCACAAGAGAAGAAGAGCCATCCCCAACGACAGGGAGACGGCATTAATGAATATATCCACGGAAAACAATCCTCAAAAAAAGTGCTGAAAGTCCGAAAATATTACTACCTTTACAACGTTTCAGACCATATGATCTGGAACGAACATTTTCGCACTATCCTTTCAAGAAAATGTGGTAGTTTTCAATGAAAGTAAGGATAAACGACAGCACCGTTCATCTGTATTCGCTTGCGTGTATTCAACACCCAACGATACAGGTGTGGGGATTGTTTCCGTTTATTTACTTTCAGGTTCTACCACAACCTTCTTGAAGATAAGCGACGAAACGGGCCCACGCTTGAACCGATGTATTTGTTCTATCCTGCTTATTTTCAATCTATATAAAAATAGAGCCCTACGATTTGATACCATAGAGTTCCCGTAGATTTTGCACTTTAAAAGCGTTCTATTATAAGCTATAGTCTAAAAATAAGATGTTATTTTGCATGTTTTCGTATTGCAGAAACAATACTCTCCGTATTCCAATGTACAATCTCAATTGCCCTGTTGCTAACAATAAAAGAAATTCGTTCTTGTCCTCTTGGAATTACTCCGATAATTGGCATCCCTTTTTCTACTGCTTTATCAAGCTCCCATTTCATCCAATCGCTATATGAAGCATATATTCCAGCAATTCCTAAAACAATATCCGAGGTTTGTATTCTTTCTGTGATTCGTTGCCTTATGTAGTATGTATTCATTGAATTTATAGAATCTGTTGGTGGAAATTCTGTAAACTCAACACTAAAGTAACCTCTTGATTCAAGAAGGTTCCTTAACGATTTTAAATCATTCACATGTGCCCAAGAATGACTAATGAAAACTTTATATATTTTGGCCATATTAATCAACTTCAATATTTATCAATTGTTTTAGCTCTTCTTTTTGAAAATTATATGTGTCTTTTTCCCATTGTTCTGCCATATCTTTAAATAGTTTTTCGTATTTGCTTCCTTCCTCTTGTTTCCCCAATGCATAACAGCATATTGAGAAAGTTGCAGACATCCATTTTACATTAGGGATATTTGTTATATCTTCTAATTCCATTTTAGAAGATAATACTTTATATACCTGTTCTCGTATCTTTTTCGCCTGAATTCGACAGTATATTTTTTCATCTTCACCATCATTCAAAAGGGTTGATTTTTTATCAAAGCAAAAAGCCAAGTTTTCCCCCGTATAGAAATCATAACTGATCATATACCCCTTTTCATAATATTCAATAGCTCTATTCAAATAACCGATGTTATCATTATTGATTCTTGACAATCGTTTATAAATGGCTCCTTTTAAACCAAATGTTTCTGGATCATTTGAATCTGCCAATCTCTCAAGCATTCTTAATGCATCATTAAGGTACATTTCTTGCTCTTCTTTACTTACCTTTTGTTTATAAGTACATAATGCCAATTGCTGAATATAGTATGGCTCAGTCGGATTCTTTTCTAAAGCTTTTTTCCAGTATTTGATTGCTTCACTAAAATTTTCCTCTTTCATTAGCAATTTTGCACTTTCAACTAAAGCAAAAATACAATCATTTTTCTCTGCCAATGTTCCTACGATATCTTTATATTCTTCAATATCCATATGTGGCTCTTGCAGTGTATGCAAATATTCGTAGACAGGACTATCTTTTACTGAGCCTTTCGCTATGTTCAATATTTTTTCTTTTAATAAATTTTTCATCCGATTAGCTTCATCTACACCAATGTCTTCACCCAAATGCTTGTATGAGAAAACTCTCGTATGATCAATATCAAATGGTATTTTTGAAGTTGATTCTGCTTTGATTATAATTGTAGATGATGGTTTAACTGCATGCCGTACTCCAAGTTCATATATTGCGTTAGGATTTAATGTTGAGATATCTGCAATTACTAAATCTGCCCAAAGAATCAATGCGTACATGCTTCTATCTATAAGACCTGTATCTTGTACTTCATCAGCTCTCACGCATTTATAGCCACATTCTGAAACAATTGGTTTAATTATATTCTGATATGTTTTATCCAAATCAAAAGTATTCCCTGAAGCCAAATCGGTTTTTTTCCCGAAACCCATAACAACAAAACACAATTTCTCTTCCATACTTGAAAACTATTTGGGTCTAACAATGACTTCATTCGCTATAGGCTGTGTGCGCTTATTAAATGCTTGTTCTATATAAGAGTTAGGATCCTTTTTAAAGTCATCCCATCTGACCAACACACAGAATCTATCATCTTCATTGTATGCACACTTTCCGTGATTGTTTAAATAGTAATTTCGTCCGAATTCTTTAACAACAGTTTCATCGTTGATAGCTACAGTATTATGATTTTTACCACAAATTTGACATGTGTATTGACCTTTAAATATAGAATCATACATTGATGGCAAGACAACGCCTAAGATTCCATTCCGAGTATTACCTTTTCCATCGTATAATGAAGCTTGTAGTTCTCTTTTTATAAATCGTTGTTCTGCCCACCCCAAGTTTTCTGCACTATGCAACCCTATCAGAAAGATTGTAACCGTTGAGTCAGACAAATAATCTTCTCTGATTTTTCGCATAATGTAGTCTTCGTCTTCAGAATTAATAGGAATATCTAATGACTTGTCTATCATATCAACCTTGTCATTATCGCTCCATTTTTGTATTTCTTTTTTATACCAAAGATCCTCTGTTTTAAAAGATATATAACACCTGTGTCCCATATGCTTATGTTATTGTCACAAAAGTACAAAAAAATCTCGACTATCGAATATAATTCACTATATTTACACTATAAAATTGCGTCTAAAAATGAAGTTAAATAGGATAAAGGCTGTCTTGTCGGATAAAGGTATCTCTCAAACTTGGTTGGCCAAACAACTTGATAAGAGTTTCAGTATGGTTAATGCTTATGCTTGCAACAGAATCCAGCCCAATCTGGAGACATTGCAGCGGATTGCAGAGATTCTTCAAGTGGACTTGAAAGATCTGATAACGGACAAGGACGAACGTCAATAGCGTTTTGGGACATCCATTATTTTTTAGGATGCAACTTCCGATAATGTAAAGATATAGAAACTTATGACACCAGAAGAAAAAGCGAGGCAAAAAATAGATCAGTGGTTTACCGATGCAGGCTGGAAAGTGGTTAATAGAGAAGACTACGAACCAACTTGCTCGGCTGTTGCCATACGGGAAGGGCTGCTGAAGGGTAATCTCGAAGCTGATTATTTTCTTTTCCTTAATGGGAAGGCAGTTGGTGTGCTTGAAGCTAAAAGAGAGGATGTGGATGCCTTTTCCAATAAAGTATGCGAACAGGCTGCTTTATATGCCAGAAGTGTTCCTAAAATCTATCAGGCGTATCAGAAGCCGCTACCTTTCATCTTTACTTCAAACGGGAAAGAATTATATTTCTGCGATTTCCGCAAGCAGGATTCTTGTTTCAAACAGATAACGGCTATCCCCACTCCATACGAGTTAGTCAAGCGGTTAGGGATAAGTGATTGTTTTGCCGGGTTTCCGACTTTACGCAAGAAAGGATTGCGCGATTGCCAGTACGAGGCTGTAACCGAGTTGGAAAAGAGCTTCCGTAGTGGACAGAATCGTGCACTGATGGTACTGGCGACAGGCGCAGGTAAGACATATACTGCCTGTCTTGCCGCATATCGTATGCTGTCATATACCCCGATGAGAAGGATTCTGTTCCTTGTAGATAGGAATAATCTTGGCAAACAAGCGGAGGGAGAGTTCGGAACTTTCCGATTGACAGAAAACGGAGATGCGTTCAATACCATATTTACGGTAAACCGACTTCGCTCTGCGTCTATACCTTCCGACAGCAATGTGATTATTTCAACGATACAGCGTCTTTTCTCTTTTCTGAAAGGTGAAGCCATCGAAGATAATGATTACGATGATGAAAATGAACCGGCAGAAGAAGTGACATTGCCGCCCAATCCAAATTTGCCGCACGATTACTTTGATATGATTATCATAGACGAGTGTCACCGTTCCATCTATGGAAACTGGAAGAAGGTATTGGAATACTTCGATACGGCAAAGCTTGTAGGATTGACCGCAACACCTATTCCGGAAACAATGGCGTTCTTCAATAACAACTGTGTTGTCAACTATACATTGGAACAAAGTATAGTCGACGGAGTAAATGTGGATTGCCGTGTATATAGAATCAAGACGCAGGTCACCGAAAACGGAGGTGCTATCTTGGAGGGAGAAAAGGTTAAGGAAGAAACCTGCTATACTGGAGAGGTGAAGACCGTCTGCAACAAAGAGACGAAAAATTATACCAATAAGGAACTGAACCGAAGTATCATCAATCCGGCGCAAATCAAACTTATTCTGTCCACTTACCGCGATGTAGTCTATACAGAGTTGTTCAATGATCCGCAGCGAGACAAGAATATAGATTACCTGCCCAAAACATTGATATTTGCTCTTAACGAAGCTCATGCAACCAATATCGTACAGATAGCCAAAGAGGTGTTCGGGCGTACAGATGACCGTTTTGTTCAGAAAATCACCTATTCGGCAGGCGACAGCAACGAACTGATTCGTCAATTCCGTAACGATAAGGATTTCCGTATTGCCGTGACCTGTACATTGGTTGCAACCGGTACAGATGTGAAGCCGTTGGAAGTAGTGATGTTTATGCGTGATGTAGAATCATTGCCCCTCTACATACAGATGAAAGGGCGCGGTGTGCGTACCATTGGAGATGAACAACTGCGCAATGTTACTCCGAATGCATTCAGTAAGGATTGTTTTTATTTGGTTGATGCGGTAGGCGTAACGGAACATGAAAAGACAATTCCGACAGCAACCGATGAATCGACCACAAAAATTATCACTCTGAAAGAATTGTTAGAGCGTATCAGCCACGGCTATATTCCTGATGAATATCTCAAACGACTTGCTGCCACGCTTGCCAGAATCTATAATAAAGCGGATGATTCGCAGCGGAAAGAGTTTGCCCGTTTGTCTCATGAAGACATGAATGAACTTTCTGCCAGAATATACGATGCGCTTGAAAAAGGCACTCTGCCACCGTTTGTCAGCACAGAAAAGCCAAATTTAGAACGCAAAGGCTTGGTGTCTCCCCTTGCCAATCATGCTGATGCACGGAGATATTTGCTTATTCTTGCGGCCGGATTTGTCAATACGCTAATGCCCGGAGAAGATACACTTATCTCAAAAGGTTTCTCCATTGAAGATGCTAAAAACACAACGGAGGCATTTGAGGAATTTTGCAGAAAGAATGCAGATGAAATAGAGGCTCTTCGTATTATCTATAACAATGAGGGTGAGCCGATAACTTATTCAATGTTGAAAGATTTGGAGCATAAACTCAAAATGGCAAACAACCATTTTGCTCCCAAACAAATTTGGAATTCGTATGCAATTCTTTCTCCAAGCAAAGTAAAGCGTTCTACAACAAAAGAAGAAAGTGATGCCTTGACAAATATCATACAACTGGTACGCTTTGCTTTCCGTCAAATAGAACGATTGGATAGTGTAGTCTACACTTCCAAACAGTATTTCAATCTGTGGTTGGGGCAAAACCAACGCGAAATAACAGACAAGCAGCGTGAGGTTATCAGCCACATAGTGGATTATATCGCCGCCAACGGCGCTTGTACCGTGAAAGATATTCGTGAGGATGATGCTACCCATGCAGCACAAATGATTCGTGCATTCGGCAATATGCAGAAAGCTGATGATGCACTCCATTCTCTTTATACATTTGTAGTTTTAAGAAAAGCAGCATAAGGACAATAATATGGCAACAAATAACATAACAGAGCAATCGCTCACCAAGAAGGTCTGGAATCTGGCAACTGCTCTTGCCGGACAAGGTATCGGGTTCACCGATTATATCACCCAGCTCACCTATCTTCTCTTTTTGAAGATGGATGCCGAGAATGTAGAAATGTTTGGAGAAGAATCGGCTATTCCGGTCGGCTACCGGTGGGTGGATTTGATATCTCTTGACGGTTTGGATTTGGTCAGACAGTATGAAGAGACACTGAAACAGCTGAGTGAACAGGAGAACTTGATTGGCACGATTTACACCAAGGCACAAAACAAGATTGATAAGTCAGTCTATCTGAAAAAGGTCATTACCATGATCGATGAAGAACAATGGCTCATCATGGACGGTGATGTGAAAGGTGCTATCTACGATAGTATTCTTGAAAAGAATGGACAGGATAAGAAAAGCGGTGCAGGACAATATTTTACACCTCGCCCACTCATCCAAGCAATGGTGGATTGTATTGCTCCACAAATAGGTGAAACAGTTTGCGACCCGGCCTGTGGTACAGGCGGTTTCCTGCTGACTGCATACGATTATATGAAAGTTCAGTCGGCAAGTAAGGAAAAACGGGATTTCTTGCGTAACAATGCCTTGCACGGAGTAGATAATACGCCATTGGTAGTAACACTTGCCTCCATGAACCTCTATTTGCATGGTGTAGGAACAGACCGAAGCCCGATTGTTTGCGAGGATTCATTGGAGAAAGAGCCGGCTACGCTCGTGGATGTGATACTTGCAAATCCTCCTTTCGGAACACGTCCGGCAGGCTCTGTAGATATTAACCGTCAGGATTTCTATGTAGAGACAAAGAATAACCAGTTGAACTTCCTCCAGCACATGATGTTGATGCTTAAAACCGGAGGTCGTGCTGCTGTGGTATTACCGGACAATGTACTTTTTGAAGGTGGTGCCGGTGAAACGATACGAAAGAAGTTGCTCACAGCTTTCAATCTACACACAATTCTTCGTTTGCCGACCGGTATATTCTACGCCCAAGGCGTAAAGGCCAATGTATTGTTCTTTACAAAAGGTCAGTCCACAAAAGAGGTATGGTTCTACGACTATCGTACAGACGTCAAGCATACGCTTGCTACCAACAAACTTGAACGCCATCATTTGGATGATTTCGTTTCCTGCTATAACAACCGTGTAGAAACTTTCGATGTAACGAACAATCCGCAAGGGCGGTGGCGTAAATACCAGGTAGAAGACCTCCTCACTCGTGACAAGACGAGCCTTGACATTACATGGATAAAGCAAGGCGGTGAAGCAGATGATCGTTCATTGGCAGAACTGATGGCTAATATAAAAGATAAAAGCCAGACGATAAGTTCTGCTGTAGCTGAACTTGAAAAATTGCTTGCAAATATAAATGAAGATTGAGTGTATGGAAAACAATAATATAGCCATATCAATGGAGCAGCAGTTTGGAGAGGTCATAGATATTATTCTCCAACATAAAAGCCGTGCTTCAAGAGCCGTAAATAACGAACTGTTGTTCACAGCATGGCATGTGGGCAGCTATGTATCTGCCAAACTGAAAAGCGAGGAATGGGGAAGTAAGGTTGTAACGCAATTGTCCGAATATATCCGTTCTCAACGACCAGACCTCAAGGGCTATAGTAGAAGAAGTATCTATAATATGGTGATGTTTTATGATGAATATTCATCGGAAACATTCTGTGCTACTGTAGAAAAGTATTTGAACTCTGAATTTGTGCAGCCAAGAACTGCACAAATTGAATCAGCCCAACCTACCCAAGAGGTAACTGTAATTGTGCAGCCGGAAACTGCACAATTCATCCAGCCAAAAACTGGACAAATGCCTAAGATTTTAGAGCTAACTACTTTAACCAACCATATTGAGATATTATGCCGATGCAAAAGCAATGAAGAACGGATGTTTTATATACTCTATGCCAATAAAGAGCATTTAGCGAAACGAGAACTTCAGCGTTGTATCTCCAATCAGACATATACGGCTTTATTGGGCAGCAAGAACAATATGTCGAAAGGATTACTCAATGCTTATCCGAATGCCCCGATAATGTTCAAGGATACGTTGTTTGTCGATTTTCTGAATCTTCCGAAAAAGCATAGCGAGTCCAAATTGAAAAACGGTTTGGTAGAACACATGAAGCAGTTTATTCTTGAACTTGGCAAGGATTTTATCTTTATGGATCAGGAGTACCGCCTGAATATTGGTGCATCTACGTTTAAGGCAGACTTGCTGTTCTTCCATCGTGGATTGCAGGCATTGGTGGCAGTGGAACTGAAAAAGACAAAATTCCATCCGCGAGACCTCGGTCAGTTGGAGTTTTATCTGGAAGCACTCGACAGAGATGTGAAACGCTCCAACGAGAATCCTTCTATCGGTATTATTCTCTGCCCTGAAGCAGACCGGGTTGTGGTGGAATATGCCATGAGCAGAAGCATGAGTCCTACAATGATAGCCGAATACAAACGCATCCTTATTCCGCAGGAACGTATGCAACAGCAGCTGAATGAGTTTTGCAACCTGTTCTTAAACAAAGAATAGCCTATATGGATACAAAGAAATTACGTCAAAAGATACTCGACCTTGCCATTCGTGGCAAACTCGTCCCACAAGATCCTGCGGATGAGCCTGCATCCGTATTGCTTGAACGCATCAAAGAGGAGAAAGAACAGTTGATAAAAGAGGGGAAAAACAAGCGAAGCAAAAAGACCGCAAAGACTTCCAATACGCCCCATTATGAGAACGTGCCGTTTGAAATTCCCGATAATTGGGTATGGACAACAGTAAACGATATATCAAAATATTGCTGTCCGCTAAAAGTTAGCGAGCAACGAGATATCCATCCGCAGTGCTGTTGTAACGGCATTGCGGATGATTTTTCTGAGGGTAAGCCCCTTAGCTGAAGAGAAGCAGTTCTTCTGGAGGCGG
>OJJU01000449.1_pt1 | contig 15321 bp, 14 predicted proteins | sample 1596141 | NCBI WGS metagenome assembly OJJU01 (sample SAMEA4350150, study PRJEB24818) | metagenome | biome: human; feature: gut; material: faeces | place: Denmark | collected 2013-09
TTCTGCCGTGAAATGCGTAGCAAGAAAAGACTCTTCATGTATTAATTTTGAACGCAAAAAAGAATGACGTTATGAAGAGTACATTTTCAATTATCTTCTACCTCAAAAGACAGGTAGTAAAGAAAGACGGTACTGTTCCAGTTATGGGACGTATCACAGTGGACGGAACACAGGCACAGTTCAGTTGCAAGATGACTGTGAATCCCAATTTGTGGGACACCAAGGGCGGACGCATGACTGGAAAAAGTATGCAAGCCTTGGAGGTGAACCGCAAACTGGACAAAATGCGTGTGAGTATCAGCAAGCATTATCAGGAGATAATAGATCGAGACAACTTTGTCTCTGCCGACAAGGTTAAGAACGCTTTTCTTGGATTGGAGTATCGCTGCCATACCTTGATGAAAGTCTATGAGCAAAGCAGGGATGAAATGGAAAAACAATACAAGGCTGGCATGAAATCTTTGAGCACATTCACAAAATATAGAATCGGTTGTGCTTACGTGGGCGAGTTTTTGCAGTCGCATTACCGTGTAAAGGACATTGCCTTGAAAGAATTGTCCCTGCCGTTTATTACGAACTATGAGACATTCCTTAGAATAGACAAGCAACTGAAGATAAATTCCGCAATGGTGTTTGTCCGTAATCTCCGTGCCATGATTTTTCGGGCGATTGATAACGAGTGGCTCGTCAAAGACCCTTTCAGACGATACGAGTACAAGAACGAGGAAACAACAAGGGAGATTCTGACAAAAGAAGAAATTCACCTGTTGATGGAAACTCCTATCACCAGAAAGCATATGGGGTTGGTGCGTGACTTGTATCTATTCTGCTGTTTCACAGGTCTCGCATTCATTGACCTGTACAACTTGAAGGAAGAGAACATCAAGACATTTTTTGACGATGGCGAGTGGATTGTTATCCACCGACAGAAGACAGGAACGGAAGCCGACATCAAGTTGCTTGACTATCCCAAGCAGATAATGGAGAAATATCGTGGATTGTGCAAGGATGGCAGAGTCTTTCCTGTACCACCTTATAGAAGTTGTCTGCGTTCGCTCAAAAGATTGGGAAAGAAATGCGGTATCACCAAGCCACTTTCCTGGCATTGCACAAGGCACTCGTTCGCAACCTCGGTTTGCCTCTCCAATGGTGTACCAATAGAAACAGTAAGTTCCATGCTTGGTCACAAAGACATCAAGACCACGCAAGTGTACGCCAAGATTACCAAGGAAAAGTTGAGCAAGGATGTAGAAAAGTTGTCCCAACAACTCAATCACATTGAGGAATTCACATTCGGGAATATTTGCAGCGATAATACGAACACAAAAAAGGCATAGTATGAAACGACAAGTGATAACAATACAAGAAGATATGGTCATCTACGCCCCACATCATGGGGAGGTGTGGATGACTGTTTGGGAGATTGCCGAACTGTTGAATGTAACAGGGACAGCAGTGAAGAATACCATCAAGCGCATTTGGAAACAAAGTGTGCTGAAAGATTTCCAGCATTCTCAATACGTCAAACTTGAAAATGGATATTCTGCGCATGTCTATGATATGGAAGTGATTATCGCCATAGCACTTCAAATGGATACATACCAAGCCTTGTTGTTCAGACAATGGTTTATCAGTAAGGTTGTGAACCGCAAGGATTGCCAAGCAGAGCAAGTAAAACACGAGTATCCGATGATTATTGTGATGAACGGAACGATGCCAAAAGGTACAAGTTAGAATCTCTCATCTTTTATTAAGATTCCTACACCTTTATAATATAATAGCGTACAGAGAAGAAATACCAAATGGTTGTATCACTCTGTGCGCTTTTTGCTTTCTATTTGTAGCGCAGTTTGCATATTTTAGAATGTTTGTCATCTATTACGGTGCGCTTTCTTACACAAAATAATCGAGATATTCAAGCGAATTGGCTTAAATAGTCTTAAATTCACGTCAAATAATAGATTTTCTCAATCATTATTGCTGTTTTCTCGATTAATTTCCGTACTTTTGTACTCGGACTGTATATGCTCGACCGTTTTTGTCACAGTTAGACGTGTTCTTACAAGATAATCGAGTCGGCAGCCTACGCCGTGCTGAGTGTAGTGAAGTCACTTATCTGACATATCTATACAAAAGCGGGTGTTGGGTGGGAAAAGCAGTCCAGACATATAAGGCGTTTATCTGACGCTCTGTTTAAGACACATCGAAATCTTGCAACCATATCGATATTTTGGTCTTGAACTTAGCAACGATAGATGTCCCGGGTGTGATTATATCAAAATCCCGTGGAGACCTTGTAAGCATAGATTGTACCCTTTTGGGCACAGTCAAATGTATTATATAGGTCTCTTTGCGGTAATGATTTTCATATCGGCGTGGGCTCTAACGTTGTCTGTTCAACCAAAATAGGCAATGCAAGAGCCTCGATGTGTGGGATGGGCAACAGGACGATTCCACGCTTTTTTTGTGTCAATTTATTAACTGGGTTCTGCTTAGAATAAGTTAACACCGATATGAAAGTCGATGAACGTGCATTAAAAGATGTACACACCGTAGGAGGTGGTGAAACTCCTCCCTGTGTTGGACTTACCTCCAACACCCTCCCCAAAGCTCAAAGCACAGTATCTGCGGAGAGTTCACAAACAGGGGTGTCCACCAGAAATGCACATATAGCAGTATTGCCAAAAGCGCAGAAAGAGGCAAATGTTCCTCATTGGTATGCCTTACGTACCACCTATGGTAGAGAGAAAAAGGCATACGACTACATGACTGCCAAAGGTATTACGGCTTTCTATCCAACCATCGATACGGTTAAACTTATAAATGGTAAGCGCAAAGTTGTTACTGAGTCACGTTTACCAAACATCTTCTTCGCTCACGGAACAGAAGAACAACTCAAACTTTTTGTTTACGACAATGTAAACCTCCCATTTCTTCGTTTTTATTATCATCATACCCATATTGGCAGCAGAATAGAGAGAACTCCATTGATTGTTCCCGAATATCAGATGAAAAGTCTCAAAATTGCGTGCGCTTCAGAGGAAGATGATGTTATCATTGTCTCTGGAGAAATCCAGAAATTCGAGAAAGGCCAGTTGGTACGAGTGGTAAAAGGTGAGTTTGAAGGTTTTATGGGAATAGTGGCACGCCATAAAGGTCAACAACGAGTGGGCATTGTTGTGGACAACTTGCTGACCGTCTTGACGGCATACGTACCGAGTGCTTATTGTGAGGTTGTAGAAGATAAGCAGAAGTAAAAGGTTACTGTACCTTATTATATAGATATAGCAATGATTGTAAAAAAGATATTTACACAAGATTTGCAAATAGCCAAGTCATTGATAAACAAGGACGAAATGGTTACACGCAAATACTTTTACCAACAATGCTATCCCTTGTTTAAGTCCATCTATGACAACTACTATACCGACTGTGCAAATTGCAAGGAGTTTATAGACGAGATATACATTGTTGTCCTTGCTCCAAGCAAGGCAACAGGAAAATGCCAGATGGAAAATTTCAGAGGTGAGAGTACATTGACAAGTTGGTTGAAGACTGCATGTTTGTTTTATTGCTACAAGCAGTTTGAAACAAAAGAGAAAATGCCTAAACATGAGCAGATTTCTCACTCCAAGATAAAAGAAAATGACGACGATGGTGATAGAACGGATTCTATTTATGGTTCTATAGAGATAGATTTTTCTAATCTCAATCGTCAAGATGCTCTAACTATCATCAAGCAGATGCCCAACAAACGTTACAGCGAGTTGATTCGTCTGCGATATTTGGAGCTGAAGACCAATGAGGAAACCGCAAAAGAATTGGGTATGTCAATGGAGAACTATTATAACAAGCATAAACTCGCCAAGGAACAATACGAGCGAATTTTCAGAAAGGAGGTAGGTCATGCATAAAGATTTTGTACCACCAGTGAGTATTGAAGAATTTGCTGCGTATTTGGATGGAAACCTTACGGAGGATGGAATGAAATACATTTCGTCTGTTGTTTCCAACAACCAGAATCTTGCAGACATAGCGGAAATAAGTGAAGTCGTAGATGACACAAAAGAACAGTATATGCTGGACGATGAGTTACTGTTTTCTGATTTAGAAGATATGAATTTTAGTATTCCTGTTATCTCTGATGATACAGTAATAGAACAGAATGTTATTTACGACGAGGAAGCTTCAACTCTTGGTGAAATTGAAAAATATCATCATCAGCTGATAGATGCTGACATCGAGAACAATCTATATAACAAAATAAGTACAAATCAAAGTAGTATTAAAATTATGACAACAATTTCTAATAAAGATAATGAGATGCAAGCCAGCATTGCAGCTCATAAGATATTTGGTGAGGATGGGTTTGGACCAGATGGAGGTTTTAATCCTGTCATTTACCAAGGTAACGAAGGCGTATGTGCCATTCGTAGTCAGCAAATTGTTTTACGTGACTATGGTATAGATATTTCTTTGGATGAACTAAAACAATATGCAATAACAAATGGCTGGTACGATTCTGATCCAGAGGGTGGAACACCTATGTGGGCTATTGGCAATCTACTGTTGAGTTGTAATGTCCCATGTCATCAGTCTGTTGATAATACTGTTTACGATTTGGTAAATGAGTTAGCACAAGGACATCGTGTAATTGTTGGCGTAGATGCTAACGAATTGTGGGCTGATAGAGAGCATGATACATTGGCGGGAGCAAAAGAATGGTTTAAAGACTTTTTTGTTGGTGAAACGCCGAATCATGCTTTAGTTGTTGCTGGCGTTGATGTAAATCCTGATAATCCAAGTGATGTTAAGGTCATTTTGACAGATCCAGGTACTGGTGATTTGAGAATTGAATACAAATTGGATGATTTTATGGACGCTTGGAAAGATTCTCAGTGCTTCATGGTATCTACAGACACTCCAGCTCCACTTCAATACAATCCAGAAACAGGTAATGAGGAACCATCCAATTTTGCCGTTACTGAATATATCAACACCAATAGTATTCCTTTAAACCCCAATAATGTGATACTTCCAGGAGAGATGGCTGCTAAATGTGTAGGAGCACATTATTCGGAAGGACATCTTGACAAAATTAATGTAGATGGTGAAGATGTAGATTATGATGACTATGCTAAATCTGTTGAGACTGTACATAAATGTAAGTCATTCATAAATAGTTCGCAGACTTTTGGACAGGACCATTTTGATGCAAAAGAATTTTGTTCTGCATTGAAGAGTTTTCTTGGAATGGAATCAGATTTTGATGTACCAGAAGGTTTTGATCCCAATAAACAAGATTTTGAAGATACACCCAAACCTCTTGTTGAAGATGATGACGTGACAGTTTCTGGCAAAGATGAGCCTGAAATCAAAGAAAGTAAGCATGAACTGCCACCCAACGACGATGATGATTTAGACGATGATAATACAGAAGATGCAGACGATGCCAATACTGATGACGATAATAATATTTTTGACGACGTGGACTTGAGCTTTTAATAAAGTATTTACACATTAATTCAGTGAACACTAATTAAACAACAATAATAGTATCTAAAATGGAAAATAAAGACAAACAATATTCAGCTCAGTTGAAGAGTGAAATAATAAAGCTTATGGATAGCATGATTGCTTTCCAAAAAGCTTACCCTAAGTTTAACTTTCCCAAAACTTCCGAAAATTTCAGCTTAACTCGTGAGTTGCTTGAAAAGGGAGAGTTTAACTTGGCAGTGTGTGGCAAAGTAAAGAATGGTAAAAGTTCGTTGATTAATGCCTTGATAGGTAAGGAACTTTTACCAGTATGTACAGATGTCGCAACATCACGTGTATTTAAGATTTCTCATTCAAAAGAAGAGAAATTTTATGTGGTGTATGGAAATGGAAATCGCAAAGAAATATCCCAAAAGGAGTTGGCGTCTTATGGAAGTCAAGCTGTTATCAACAAGGATGGAGATGCTGAAATTGAGAATACCATTTCTTATATTCAAGTATTAACTCCAATGGACTTCCTTCCTGAGGGAGTATCTTTGATTGACACTCCGGGAATAGGATCGACCTATCCTCATCATACAGCAATTACGAAACAGTATATCAAACAGGCTGATGCTGTAATGTTTGTGATGAATCCAACACCTTTGGAGGATATTGAAGTTGATTTCTTGAAAGAAATAGTCAGTGTGACTCCTGGCATTCTGTTTGTAACTACAAAGATTGACCAGAATGGCAATGAAAGTGTAGATGAATCATTGAATAGAAATTACCAGATAATCGAGAAAGCTGTCGGAAACGATTTGCCATTTGGTATCTCTATGCTAAAGATGTCCAGTAAGTTGTTGCTTGAAGCTGCAACAGAAAAGGATGAAATGACATCTGAATTCAATTATGAGATTTCTGGCTATGACGATGTAAAGTCTGCCATGAATAATATTGTGTTTACGATTTTGGGCTATTATCGTTCAGGATTGGCATACAATGCATGTGTAGAGTATTATAAGGAAGTTCTTAATGCGTTGAAACTGCGTCATGAGACAGCTGTCAAGGCTGCTACGGAATATGATACGCTACTTAAATCTTACGAAAAAGCATTAGCAAACTTCAATGAAAACATGGGGGATTCAAAGAGAAAGGAACTCTTTACAAAAGTTGAAACCGTGTTAAAAACAATGGAGTATGACTTCAACCAAATTTTCACGTCAAAAGGAACTATTGCGACAAAATTCAGTGAGGAAATAGAAAGCTTATCTGAGGGAAATATAACTACCTATGGTGAAGACTTTGGAGATAGAATTGTTGCAGATGTACAAAATGAGTGGGACAAACTAACCTCGTTGGTTATGTCTCGTATAGAAGAATTGTTGACTAATTTCAACAAAGAGTGCTATATGTCTATACCTGAAGGCTTTATCTCTATAACCAAAGAAGGTGTAGAAGACCCGTCAGTAAAGGATGTTCAGTTGAGAGATAGAATAGGAAAAATGAGAAACGAAATGTTCTTAGGTACAGCTATCACGGGCGCATTAAGTACTGTCGTTGGAGGTGCATATTTTTTCCTGCCTGCATTAGTTACACCAGCCCTTCCTGTTATTGCTCCTGTTATGGTTGTTCTTGGCATTGGGTCTGTTCTTTGGGGTGCAATAAGTGGTAATCAGAAAGCTAAACAAGAAGCATTACAGAAGAATAAATCCAATCTTCTTAAGCATCTGTCTGAAACGATGGCATTTTGTCGCAAGCAGATAGTTGATGTTTCTTTGGCTGATGGCAAATACCAGTCTTTGTATCAAGGTTTTGTAAATGCCGCTCGTGAGCAGGTTAAAAATTCCATTACTAATATTTATTCCAAGTACAGCGAGGAATTGGAATCAATGAAAAATACCGTCATGGAATCTAAAAACAATCCCCAGCTTGTCCTTGCTTTGGAGCATTTAGTAAAAGAATGGAGTAAGAACAAGGCTTTGATACAGGACATACATGAAAAATTAGAAACTGTGAAACCTGAATAAAATGGCAGTACTGGGAATAGATTATGGCTCTTCATATACAACCGTGTCGTGGATAAACCCACGACACGGAAAGCCTGAAGCTGTAAAGTTTAACGGAGACGGCTCGGTAAAATACCCATCTGTAATCTTAGGCTATAATAATGGATTGGTTAGTGGGTATCAAGCATTAAACTATTTGGAAGAAGTTGACAAACTTCCTTCTGAGAAACGTTTTGACATGCTGGCGAATTTTATTCCGTCATTGAAACGTATATTGAATCCTAAAGGAATTGAATTTATTGGAGATAAAGAATACACCCATAAAGAACTTTTGGAGTTTTTCTTTAAACAAGTCAAACAGTTGACAAACGCCCATTGTGGCAATGAAGTGGATTTTGACTCTGTGGTTATATCACATCCTGTTGATTGCGAAGAATCAACCATACAGATGCTAAGACAAGCTTTGTCTGCTTCTGGTTTCAAAGAGGTAAAAACACAATTTGAGCCAATCGCAGCTGTAATGGGATATGGAATAGACCACGATATACCTGAAGGACAAGGCATTTTGGTCTTTGATTTCGGTGGGGGTACAATAGATGTCGCTTATGCAAAGAAACATCTCGACTCTTATCGTATCTTATGTGAACCAAAAGGAGATAAATCTTGTGGGGGTCAAGACATAGACATGCTGCTTTACAAAGATTTAAGGAAGAAAGTGTTGACTAAATATGACATGGATATATCTAAAGGCAATATGGTTGACCTTGGAATGTTAAATTCATGTCGTAGATTGAAAGAGCATTTCAGTGATTCAAACGATATACATGAGACTTCTATCGTTTTCGTAAAAGATGGTAGAATAAATACATACAAGTATAAACTAAATAGAGACTCATTCAACAATATTATAAGCCAAAAGGTTGCAGATGCTATCAATGTTGCTAAAGCTGTGATAAAGCAGACTGAAGCAAAACAACTCAAAATAGATAAAGTTTTGTTGATTGGAGGAAGTTCTCAACTGACCTTGGTTCGACAAATGCTAACAGAGGCTTTGCCTACAGCAACGATTGATACTTGTGGTGAGAAAGATATTGCTGTTGCATTAGGTAACGTAGCAGATGAAAGGAAAGGCATTTCCCTATGTCCTAAACCTTCTCCGTCCCCATGTCCGATAGACCGTAATAGATATATAGTATGTCCCTCATGTGGCAGCAAAGAATGTTATCATCACAAAGGAAAAATAGGTTACCTTTGTCTTAACTGTGGCTATGATGGTCCAAATGTAAAAGTTACAATAATCAGATAAAAATATAAATATGAATATATTAATGGTAGGTCATAGTGGAGCCGGAAAAACTTCATTTATGGCTGGAATGTATAAAAATCTTGGTGATGACCAGGAAGGATATGGGATACGAGCCAAAGATTCTACTCAAAAGAAGAATTTGGAGCGTATGGCACAAAATTTATCTGTAGGACAATATCCGTCTGGTACGGATATTCAACAGATGTATAGGTTTGAGTTGACTTGTGCTGGAAAAGATGTTGTTCCTTTTAATTGGATGGATTATCGTGGCGGTATATTGTTAAGTGAAGATCCTGATGACGAAGATATGGACAATTTTTTAAAATCCATATCATTTGCTGATGCACTTGTGGTCTTTTTGGATGGTGAAAAATTATCGGAGCGTACTTCTGAATGGACAATGGAATATGATATTCTTATTTCATGCATAGAAAATTCTCTAAGTATCGAACATAAATCATGGTTTCCTATTTGTTTCGTGATTACAAAGTGCGATATGCTTCCTGATGGGGCAACTTTTTATGGATTAAAGCACTTTTATACATTGTTCGAACAAATAAGCCAAAGTAAAACTGTCGGCGGAATGCTCCTTCAATGTTCGATAAATCCATCTGATTATTATACTCCTTTTTTGGCGTTAGCTTATTGTGTATATGGTGGCACACCAATCTATATACAAAAAAGAAATGATGCTAAGAATAATGCTGAGTATAGAGCCCAAAAGCATACACCAGAAACACTTGTAGGCTGGTTTGCGGCTGGACTTGAGGAGATTCTTAATGGGGTAGTGCAAGTTGTTAATGACGATTGGGGATGGGAAACGGAATTGGATAAAGCTAATTCTGCAAATCATGATTTTGAACGAGAAAAAGAACAATTGGAATTTCTAAAAGCAATTGCAGAGGAATTAAAAGATAAACTGATAGAGTGGTCTGAAAAAGGTTTTGTACAATTATTTAATAAAAACATATTTCAATGGAAAAAATAACATTTTATGGATTGGGCGGTTCTGGTAAATCTTGCTATACTTTTGCTATGGCTCAAGCTTTGTCTCAGGGAATCCGTTTTTCCGATGGACAAATATTGACAGTACGTTGTCCGATACCTATGCAAATGGCTAAATTGCATAGAGCATATCAACAAATGAAGAATGGTCTATGGCCTGCTGGTAATGTAGAAAGTGTTAAATACAATTTCAATTGCAGATTGGCATTGGGTAAAATCATGGACTTCGGTATAAATGACTATCGAGGTGGACTTCTTGATACGTGTGATGAGGATGAAATAGAAGAACAGGAAGAATTGTTTCGTTCTTTTGAAGATTCCGAAGTCCTTCTATTCTTTATTGGAGCAGATACAATAAAACTAGCCTTAAATGGGGATGATGAGCAGCAAGCCAAATTAGACTTTATGGGAATCCTTTATGAAAATTTTTTGGATAGAACCAATGATTCTAGAACTCCAATCATGATAGTCATTTCTAAATCTGACTTACTTTCTGATGCCGAAAAAATACAAGCAAAAAAATTGGTTTTGGAGGCTTTGCAATCGATGTTTGGCACTGGAACAAATTTGACGGCAGCAATAACAATGGTTACTTTAGGTAGAAACTTGAAAAATGACCAGGGAGAATTGGAAGGTGAATTGATTATTGGTCCAACACAAGGAAACATTCACATCCCGATCTTGTATTCGTTATTCTGTGTAATTTCTAATAGGATTGAAGAGAGCATTGGCAAATTAAACACTGCACAACAATCATATGTATCAGCAAAAACTGCAATGAATCAAGAAATGAATCGAAGCGCATTTGCAAGATTCTTTTCAAGCAATGAAAAGAATATTAGAAATCGCATTAATGAATCTAATCGGGCTATTGGTTCAGAAAAAGAAGTGTTGGATAAACTATCCGTGACTATTTCTAAAATCAAGCCTCTTCTTCTAAGTGGTGCCGATGTGTATATTAATGGAATAAAACAATAAAAATATGGATGCACAATATTTCGTATATACAAGAGGATATGACATAGCTAACGACTATAAATTGTTGTTCTCTCCATCTGAAGATTTTTGTCCTTCAGATGTAAGAAAATATTTCTTGGTACAAGTACGTGGATTGATTAATCTTGATTCTTATATCGGAAATTTAGAGGAAAATCCAAGATGGATTTTAAGTAAGAAAAATGGCTATATATTATGGGGCGTTGGTACTATGAATAAAAAAATTTCTTCTGCCAACAATACAGATTATGCCAATAGAGCTGTGCGCGGTTTTTTCGGCATAATTGCTAAAGAAAGCTCCGTCTCTATATTACCTTTTGATTTATCTTATTTTGAACAGTTCTATAGCAAATATATTGTTAATCTATGGACTGCTTCCAAGGAGGATTTTAAAAAGAAAGGGGTCGCTGTAGATAACTGTTTTGAAAAATGTAAGTCAATAAGTGCCAATAATTCAAACTTGTCATTAAACACAGATGATGTCAAAACTGTAATATGGGAAGATTCTATTACCCCCGAAGAATTCTTTGCCTCTGCACTCGCTTTAAAAGGTGATTTCTCTTGTGTGTACGGCTTGGAAGAAAAAAGCCATGCGTATAATCATGACTATAGATTCTATAATGTTATTGTTAAAGGCGAAAAGATCAAAGAAGAAAGAACTTACAAAGTAAAAGAAGATACAAAGAGAGAGCACATAGACCAAACAATACTAAATGGTAAAAATCCGATTAAGCCAAAAAAAGATCATCGCCTGAAATTGATGTTTTTGGGGACTATTGCCACATTTATAGTGGTAGCTCTGATAGTTGGTCGTTGCAGCAAGAACAATCAGACGAACCCTCAAAAATCAGTTTCGGGCGACACAGTGAAAACAGTAAAAAATATTCAAAAAAAATAGATTGTGATATTTTGAAGTTGTTTGTTGTACTGACTCGTTTAGTAGAGAAGCATGGCATAAAAGAAGTTGTCTCAAAATTGGAATCTCTTATGTGAAATTTTTAGGGTGCATTGTTCTTCATCTTATTGATGTAAGAATGATGCACTTGTTTTTGTAAAGTTTCTTAGCCAAGTGATAGAATGATGTAAAATGTAGTCTCTATAAAAGAAAAACGACATGGATAAAAAAGATATAACTACTCAAATATACGATTTGCTGGAAGAAATGGCATTGTATATTGATAGCACAACATGGCGCAACAAATACTCGTTGGCTCTTAAGAGTTTGCAAGAAGATTTGAAAGCACCATGCGTGTTAGCTGTGGCTGGAAAGGTAAAGGCTGGAAAAAGTTTCTTGGTAAATGCATTGTTAGGAGTCGATATAGCAATGACTGGAACAACAGAAACTACAGCTACAGTGAACATCTTCAAAAAAGGTATACCTCCATCTAAAGAAAAACCAATACTATGCGTGTTTCTTGATGGACATAAGGAATGGGTTTCCAAGCAATACTTGGATTCTCTTCAAGGTACAAGTAAAGAATCTTTGGAAAGAACGGCTAAGATTGACAAGTTGATTATGTATATCAATGACAATCCATTGTTGGATTATGTAACACTTGTTGATACTCCTGGAATAGGTGCTGAGGTAGGTGAAGATGGAGACTCTCATCAGATTCAAACAGATGCCTATTTTAATTTGCGTGAACGCCATCAACAAGATACTATAAATCTGTCTAATACAGCAGATGCAATAATATACCTGTTCAATACTGTTCCGACAGAGACAGATAAGAAATTCTTGGCGTCATTGTATAATGGAGGACATGGCATTACATCACTAAATGGTATAGGAGTATTATCTAAAGTGGATAAGGACTTAACACAAATAGATAACATTTCTCACTTTTGTAAAGAGTTTGAACAAAATCTATTCACAATCGTTCCAACGTCGGCTGCGATTGAAAAGTACATACCATCAGAGGAACAGGCCTATCATTTGCGTGATAAGTTAAAGAAAGGATTTTCCGTAGAAAAAGGCTTTTTGTTGGCCATTGGTTCAGAAACAGCCTTTCTTCATGAAAAGTTGCCTTACTGCAATATATCCGTTTCGGATAGAAAAGCAATTCTTGAAAGTTTTGCTGCCCATGATTTGGCATGGAGTTCGTTTGCTCTAATAGCTAAAGAACTTTATTACTCTGATGATATTTCAATAACATTGGATAAACTCAAAGGTGTGGGTGGAATACAAAATCTGCGGAATTTGATATTTGACCATTTCTTTAAGCGAAGCCATATGCTGAGAGGAAACAAAATCGTAGAAAATTTACGTGGTATCATAAATAGTATAATATATGATGAATCCTTTGCCCTTTCCGAGGATTATGCAAAGATGAAAGATGAGTGCATAAGTTCTTGTCAGTGTCTCCCCACAAAAACTCGGAATGTTGTAATAGATTTAATCAAATCAAACATCCCTTCATTAGAAAAGGTTCAGAATGACAAGAATCGCATCTTCAGTCTGAAAGGTAAAATTGAAAAGATACAAGCGGAACTCCAACTTGCAAATGATCAATACATTATGTATATGAAAATAGTTGATGCTAAGGAACAATTCTCACAGACTGAGTTTGCAGAATTATGCTCATTATTCTCAGGACAAATCACAGATGGTAATCCACGCAATAGATACAAGTATTGGTCGTCCGTTTATAATATGTCATTGCCAAATAGTGTCAGACAATATGCGGCAATGTTGGCAAAAAGAATGTACTCAGAATTATTAAAAATATAGCTTATGAAACTATTAAATGATTTATTCAAAAGAAGCAAGGCATTATGCGGGCAGCTAATGTCTTCAATGTTTGACTCAAATAATCCGTCAACAGTTGTTGACCAATTGTTTGAATCAACAGAGAAAGCGTCAAGTGCATTTGAAGAAAGCAAAGAGACGGAAAGAATCATGCCATTAAGCGATGTACCAAACATAGACTATTATATGGATTCCAAAGGAGTAAAGGGAGAAAACGAAGAAAAGAAAATAGGAAAAGAAGAAGGAACAGAATACATACAGGAAGAAAAAAATAATAAGGATTCTGTTGATGATCCAAACTTGGATAATAGTTGTAGCAAACAATTAATTTTCGAACTGCCAACTCTGCTTGAAGAACTAAATAAGTTGCGTTCTCAAACTACCGACGAAAATGTAATATCTACAATCCTGTTTTGTGAAAGTCGAATAGAGGAAATGATGCTTTCATGTGGTTGTGAACCAATTAATGAAGAAACATCTTTTGACAATTCACGTCATGTTCCATATCCATTTTCTTTCATACAAAATGGTTGTATAATAGAAAAAACTATAAAACCTGGATTAAGTTATAATAACAAGGTTTTAGTAAAAGCAATAGTTAAATGTAAACAATGAAAATTATGGATGAAGATTTTGAAATTTTGTATGATGATGACGTAATAGATTTTCCTGATGATTTACCAGAAATAGAAGAAATTCATCAAGGAGAAAATGGGCAAACAACGCCTACAATGAATACGTCACCGATATTTGAAAATGACCCAAATGGTGGTGTTATAGTAACTGACATATTTGGTGGAGAACACCATTATATGAATATGGAACAGGCTCAGACATTAACGGATTTTATGAGTGGGTTACCAATTGCCACAAATCCTACATCTGTTTCTGACAGTCCATCTAACGCTGGACCCCTTCCAACAGATATCCACACTCCTAATGATTTGTCATTTTATGATGGCAAACTACAGGATGCGCAACACAGGCTTGATCAAGCTTTGGATGATGCAACACATTCAACAAATGCGAGTGAATTGGAAGATGCTTTAAGCAGACAAAAGCAAGCAGAAAACGATATTGAATATTGGAAAGGGTGTCGTTCGCAAGCAGACTACAATCAAACAATAGAACATCTAAAAAGCGACAAGATAATCAATGATTGTAATGATGCTTTGAATAAGTTGCATGATATACTACATAATAAATAAAAGGCTTTTGTGGTAAATCAAGACAAAAGAAAACTTGCAAACTAAAAACCACATTAGTTTGCAAGTTTTTCTTTTTCTGTGATAGATAGGTTTTCTTTCCCCACTCTATAATATAAAATGTACAACAAAAATATTGAAGACATGAACAAGCCAAATATTATAGACACAGCAGTATTGAAGGATAAACTGCAAGAGTATGCAATAAAAGTCGGTCGCATTAGTGCTCGCCCAATATTGTTGCTTTATTTCATCATGGTTAGCAAGGACACCCCGAAGAGTGATAAGTTGATGATTCTGTCAACTATATCATATTTGGTGTTCCCAATAGACTTGATTTCGGCTAAGCGATTGCCTGTCATTGGATGGATAGATGAAGCGTTTTCGCTTTCTGTCGCTTATCAGAAAGTGAACAAGAACATCACTCCAGAGATAGAGCGCAAAACTGACGCAATACTTGACAAGTGGTTTCCTGAATATACCAACTACATTGAAGTCTTTGATTGATGATTAAAGTAATTAAACACAAAATTAACATTTAAATATATAGCACCTATGGAAGTAAAAATAAAATAC
>OJJU01000457.1_pt1 | contig 15112 bp, 9 predicted proteins | sample 1596141 | NCBI WGS metagenome assembly OJJU01 (sample SAMEA4350150, study PRJEB24818) | metagenome | biome: human; feature: gut; material: faeces | place: Denmark | collected 2013-09
AAAAAATCTTCATTTTCTTCCCGCTTCTTCAGTCAGATAGCACCGCTATCTTCCTTGGAAGAAGCGGTCGAAACTGAAGTTTTTCACTCTCAAACCTTCAAACAAACAATTCAAAACAGCTTCTAAAGTGCACAAAACTTCAATTATCATCATTCCAAAGTGCACAAAACACAAGAAACATCAATTCTTAAATAAATCATCAAGCGTCACAACACTCTGGACTTCACTTGAATATTCATTGGTCGCAAGTCCGTCTGACGCGATCATCGTGAGATGCAAGGCGGCGTTGGTTTTCACCGTGTCGCGGAAATCCTCCATCCGTTCAAACATCTCTTGAAGATATTTTCCGGTCACGACGTAGGGCCTGTTGGAAAATTTTGCCTCGCAGACATTTATCACCTGGTCCCGGCGTTCTATAAGGATGTCGATCTGATGCCCTTTTATTCCCTTTTCACTGTCCCCTTTCTTGTACCAGGAGCAGACATTGCTAAGGATGCCACGGATGCCCAAGGCTTCCTTGATTTGAGGAATATGACTGAGGCAGAGCTGTTCAAAAGCATATCCTGACCAAGCCCGTCTCGCCGGATCGTCAATAGAGTTCGACCAGAAGGCCTCGTCCTTTCCGCCACCATTCTTGACGAACTTGAGATAGAACAGAATGAACATATCCCCAAGCTGATACATCGTGTCCCTGTCCTTCTTCCCGAACGCTGAATATGACCGTATGAAATCGCAATTCCTCAAGTTTTCAAGAATGGTAGTGAACGCTCCGCCATCAGAAAACTTCAGTTCTTCGCACATCTCCTTTCTGGTCATGCCTTTGGAGCGCTTGGCAAGAAGCTCGATCACACGCCTGTAGGTCTGCGAGTCCTTGAACAAGGATTTCAGCAAAACATCATATTCACCGTCAAGCTCGGCGTTGTTCCGAAAGAACAGGAAATCGACATTCTGAGGCAGACTATAGCCTTTGCGGAGCAGATCGAGATAGTACGGGGTGCCGCCAAGAACCATATAGCACTCCGCGATCTGGTGGTTTGTCCATTTGATGCCTTTCTTGGCCAGGAAAAGAGAAGTCTCGTGAAGATTGAACTGAGACAACTTTATCTTCCGTGTGACCCGATTGTGCAACCCGCCTTTCTGAGAGATGACATTGTCATTCATCCACGTTGTGGCCGAACCGCAGATGATCACCATAAGTTCGCTCCGCGAAGAGGCCCAATCATTCCAGAAATATTCAAAAGCACTGACAAACTTCGACTTAGCAGTGTCCAGCCACGGCATCTCATCTATGAATATCACGACTCTCTTTTTCGCGATCGTGCCGAGATAGTGCTTCAGCTGCTCAAACGCCTCATTCCAATCGCGCGGCATAGGGTAGAAGTTTCCGGAGCACTCCACGAGTTTCCTGTTCCACAAATACAGTTCGTCCCGAAGTTTCCCCTCGTATTGCCCCGTGACAAAGAAGTCAAACCTATCCTGAAACAGGTTTTTTACCAGATAGGTTTTCCCGACCCGTCTTCTGCCATACACCGCAACCAATTCAGCCTTACCTGATTGATAGCATTCTTCGAGCAGTTTGATCTCCTCTTCCCTTCCTATGATCTCATTTGCCATATTCATTATCGCTTTGCGACAAAGGTAAAAAAAATCGAGTTACCGCACAAGAATAAATTTTATTGCCTTGCGACAAGTGCTGATTTCAGGCGGTTATCGCAAAGGTATAATGTAAAAATATTCCTACGATAGACAGTTCCGGGCAATACAAACCTGTCCCGTTTTGGTAAAATTCGGGAAAATGACTATTTTTGATTTTTAGTGAAATCAGCTTCATTACTATGGGTAATATGACACTGAAACAACTTCTTTTGACGGCGGCGATGCTCATCGGCTTGCCTTTGGTGGCCTTCGGGGCGCGGAATAATTGGTCGCTTTCTTCTCCGGACGGGAAGATCGTGGCGGAAATCTCTACTGGGGACGGACTGAGATATTCAATAAGCCGCGATGGGGTTGCGCTCCTGACACCATCTGAGATCTCGATGACATTTGAGGACGGGACGGTCTTCGGAGGAGCGGACAAGGTTCGCAGGAGCAGGAAAGGGAGCCACGATGTGAAGGGCATCCCGGCGATGAACTACAAGAAGGCGACCGTGGATGACGTTTACAATTTCCTGACGCTGGAGTTCAAGGGGTACAATGTGGAGTTCAGGGCGTTCGACAACGGGGTGGCCTACAGGTTCATTTCAACGGCGAAGGCCGGGGAGTTCACTGTGACTGACGAGCTTACGGAGTTCAACTTCGCCGAGGACTGGACGGCGTGGGTGCCTTACGTCAAGAGTGATGACGGAAAGACATTCAAGCAGCAGTTCGTCAACTCGTTCGAGAACACCTACGAGCATATTCATTTGTCCCGGATGAATCCCGCGAAGCTGGCGTTCCTGCCGATGACGGTGGACGCTGCCGATGGGGTTAAGATTGTCATCACCGAGTCAGATCTGTCCGGTTATCCGGGAATGTTCCTCAACGGGCAGGGCAGCAAAGGGTTGAAGAGCGTGCGCGCGCCTTATCCTATCGGACTTCGCCCGAACGGAGTGTACGTCTATCAGGATATGGACTACGCCGACTACATCGCCAAGGTCGAGGCCGGACAGAAGTTCCCGTGGAAGGTCATCGGGATCGCTCAGGATGCCAAGTCGCTGATGGAGATGGATCTGGTCTGGCAGCTTGCCACTCCGGCGGACGAGAACACTGACTGGAGCTGGGTAAAACCTGGGAAGGTGGCCTGGGACTGGTGGAACGACTGGAATCTTTACGGAGTCGATTTCCGGGCTGGAATCAACACGGAGACCTACAAGTACTACATCGACTTCGCTGCCGCGCACGGCATCGAGTACATCATTATGGACGAGGGTTGGGCGCAGAGAGCGAAGGCGAACCTGTTCTTGATCAACCCGGACATCAACCTTGAGGAACTCGTCTCCTACGCCAACGGCAAGAATGTCGGCATCATCCTCTGGGCCAGCTACAACAGCATCGTGAAGAACCCGGAGAAGGCGATGAGCCACTACGCCAAGATGGGCTTCAAGGGATTCAAGATCGATTTCATCAACAGGGACGACCAGCAGGCCGTGAAGTTCTGCGAAAGGATGGCGAGGATCGCCGCCGAGAACCATCTGCTGATTGATTTCCACGGGGTTTACAAGCCGGCGGGAATCCAGAGGACTTACCCGAATGTACTTAATTTCGAGGGAGTCGCCGGACTGGAGCAGTTGAAATGGAGTCCGGAAGGCTACGACGAGGTCACCTACGATGTGACGATTCCTTTCGTCAGGATGGTGGCCGGCCCGATGGATTACACCCAAGGGGCGATGCGCAACGCAATAAGGAAGAACTACCACCCTATCGGATCCGAGGCGATGAGCCAGGGTACCCGCTGCCGTCAGCTCGCGGAATATGCCGTCTTCGAGGCGCCGCTGACAATGCTCTGCGACTCGCCGTCCAACTATATGGCCGAACCGGAGTGCACGGAGTTCATCGCAGGCTTCCCTACCGTCTGGGATGAGACAGTTCCGATTTGCGGAGAGATCGGTGAATATGTCGCCGTGGCCCGCCGCAGCGGAGACATCTGGTACGTCGGAGCGCTGACGAATTGGGATGCGCGCGACCTTACCCTTGACCTGAACTTCATCGGAGACGGGAATATGACCGTCTTCCAGGACGGAATCAACGCCGACAGGGCAGCCAGAGACTATAAGAAAACTTCCGCGAAGATCCCGGCGGACGGGATCGTGAAAATCCATCTTGCTCCTGGCGGAGGTTGGGTGGCAAGAATCACCCGCTAAGCGACACAAAAATATTCACGCCATCGCGGCGGCATATTTTTTAACGCTTGAAAAAGAAGTTTTTGGTTTATGAGAAGAATATTATTGTTAGTGACCGCTGTCATCACTGTTTTGGCGCTGTCCGGAATCAAGGCGGAGGCCAAGAGTGAGAAAGCCAGCGTGATGTCGTTCAACATCCGGATCCAGTTCCCGGCGGACACCGGAAAGTACAATTGGGAAAGCAGGAAGGCCGGATGCGTCAAGGCGATCAGGAAATATCTTCCAGACATTATCGGTCTCCAAGAGGCGGCACCAGGACAGAAGTCCTTCTTGATGAACGAGTTGAAGAAGTACATTATGATCGACGGCAACGGAAAACCCGGAACCGTCAACCAGGATTCCGAGTTCGGCTTCAACCCGATCTTCTTCCTTGCCGACAGGTTCGAGCTGCTGGACTACGGCACATTCTGGCTCAACGAGGACCAAACTCCCGAAAAAAAAGGTTGGGACGCTGAATATGTAAGGACGACCAACTGGGTCAAGCTCCGTTTCAGGAAATCCGGACAGATAATATTCCTTTTCAACACGCATTTTGACAACACGGGGGTGAAGGCGCGGCAGGAGAGCGCTACCCTGATGGTGGAAAAGATCAAGGAGATCGCCGGGGACAATGCGGTCGTGTTCATGACCGGTGACCTCAACACCACCAGCGAGGACAAGGCTCTCAAGCCGCTGGCCACCTATTTGAAAGAATCCGGGAAAACCGTGAAAAAGGCGGACAAAACCCCTTCTTTCAATGATTTCGGCCAAAACGGAGCCAGACCTCAAATGATAGACCACATCTTCTACCGCAACGCCGAGGCGCGGACTTTCAACGTCATTGATGAGCAGAAATTCGGTGTCAAATACATTTCCGACCACTATCCGGTGATTTCGGGGTTTGTCATCGAACTTCCAAAAAACTAAGAAGTAGTCTTATCGATGCCTCTTGACTGAAAGAAACAATAGAACCATAAGAATCTACGAATATGGAATCCCAGCTCAAGCAAAAGGAACTGTACAAGGAAAGCATTCTGAATCAAGTGAATGAAATCCGCGCGTCTTCCGATGACATCGGATGTCCACACTGCGGGCAACCGGTAAGGAAAAGCTGGGAATGGTGCCCGTCCTGCGGACATTCGCTTGTGGATTGGTGCACGTTCTGCGGGGCGGATATTCCTCGCGGAGAGGATGAGTGCCCGGAGTGCGGGATGAGCAGAAGCGGGGTCGTCTGCCCGAAATGCGGGACCAGGAACGCCGGTGGATTCTGCCGGAAATGCAATGAGCCGTTGACGCTTGCGGCGAAGAAGGAACAGGAAAGGGCATTGAAGGATCCACAGTTTGTCAAGGCGGCGGAACTGGCGGTACAGGCGGCGGAGTTGTTGGCGAGGATTGAGGCTGAGGAGCAGGAGGTTACTGGACAGGAAAGCAAGGAGGTTGAGTTGCCGGAGGATGTGTTGAGGCTCAAGGAACTGTTGGGAAAGACCACGCTTCGACAGAGCGGGTCGGTTGCTGAGCCTGTCGAAGCACCGGCCCTTCGACAAGCTCAGGGACCGGACGGAAAGCAAGCCCAGCCACTGGACGGAAAACAACAACAGGCACAACGACCGAAGAGCAAGGCCGAGCTGCGGGCTGAATATTCAAAAATCCAGGAGGAACTGAACAAGGCTCTGGAAGGAATGCTTCCGCCGGTGGGTTCCACTCCGCAAGAGCAACGGAACTATTTCTCGGCCAGAAAGCTGCCTGTGGAGAAGGTCATCCTGACAAAGGGCAGAGAAGCTTGGGTCTGCAACTTCTGCGGATGCTGGCACAACTGCCCGAGCGAGTGCTGCGAACCGTGGCACGGCGGGAAATGGGTCTATGAATATAAGGAAGAAAAGATACTGGATTTCAAATAGAAACGACAAGGTCAGCATAGGATAACAGCTTACAATAAAAAGAATTATGGCAGGAACCATAGCAGACAGCGGCACAGCCGTAGCGGACATCACCGCGACAAGCGCGTGCAGAACCGAATCTGATTCTGAATATTCAGGAACCGTGACCGCAAAGGCAACTTTCACTTGCGGGACAACCGGTACGGCAGTCTCTGACGGAACATCAGACAAAGCCGCGGATATCCAGACCAAAGAAGAGATCACCCTCAGAGGCAACCGTTACAGTGTTGACAGACTGATCGGCAACGGAGGCGAGGCCGAGGTCTATGTGGTCAGTTCGGCGAAGGGAAACTTCGCCCTGAAACTGTACCGCCGGGGCAATGGCGTGAGCAAGGATATTCTTAAAAGATTGGAGCGGCTGAAAGGGAAGGCGGCGATCGTGGATATTCTTGAAAGCGGGACGGTCAGGATCGATGCCACCGACAGAGGCTACGTCCTGATGCCGTTGTGCAAGGATGGCTCCGTGGCGGGCTATGATCTCAGGAAAGACGCTGCCGCCATCCTCCAGATCACTGCGATGACCGCCAGAAACCTCAGTGAACTGCACAGGGTCGGGCTGCTGCACAAGGACATCAAGCCTGAGAACATACTCTACACCGACAAGGCCTCAGGTCTGGTCGTGCTTTCAGATTTCGGGATCGCAGACGTTCTCGGGGACGACGGAAGCGTCAACACTCCGCAGTCCAGGACCGTGATCTATGCCGCGCCGGAACTCTACGCCAACACAACCCGCATCGGAGATGTCACCTACGCCATAATGACAGCCGCGTCGGACTACTACGCCCTCGGAATGTCGGTCCTCTCCATGTGGATGGGAGACAGCGAGTTCCGAAAGAAGGAGCCGGAGTTGGTGAAGCTCAAGATCCAAGGCAAGCTGCCAGTGCCGGACGATATGCCGGAGCCTCTGCGGACAATAACCCGAGGGCTTCTTATCGGCAAGCCGGAAAACCGCTGGAGTTACGAGGAAATCCGCAGAACACTTGAGGGCGAGAATATTCCCGTGGTGGAAGACGCCGAGATTCTGCGCATTGTCTTCGATTCAGGAAAGAACAAGATCGCTCACACGACCAAGGAGCTGGCTCAGTTCATGATGGAGGATCAGGCTCTCGGAACGGCCTACCTGTACAAAGGCAAGATCAGCGGCTGGATAAGCAGGGTGATGCCGGAGATGGAGGTGAAGCTGAACGACATCGTGGAGAGGATCTACCCGAAGAACCAGTTGGCCGGTCTCTATGCCGCCGCCCTCGCTCTTGACCCGCAGCTGCCGTTCTACAACCGAAAAGGAAATGTCTGCGTGAATGTCAACAAACTCCTCAACGGCGACGGCGGTTTCGGTTCAAGTCTGGGCGACAGAAGCAACCCTGTCTATCTCTACAGCGAGGTGCGTCTTGGGAAAAAGGAGACTGACGGAATATATTCAAGAACCTGCGCCGCCCTGAAAGACAGCTTCGGCTACGCCAAGAGCGTGATAGTCTGGGGAATATACGACCGGAAATATTTCCGCACCCTGCAAGGCAAGAAGACCGGCAAGGAGGAAAAATTCACCGAGGTGGACTGCTACAACATCACGGACGTGGTGAGATTCTGCTCTGAATATAGGGTTGTGGCGGATGAGGACAAGCAGTTCCTCTGCTCGCTCGGGTTCGCCGAGATGGTCAGGGTCTTTTCCGAGAAAGACGCTGACAGATTGATCCAGGTGCGCAAGGGCATCAAGGATTACGAGATGCTGTATCGGCTTGTTATCCAGACCATCAACCCGGCGGCGGACATCAGCCTGATCACAGATCCGAAAGATCCTAACTACGCGATGGACGGAGAGTCGATCGGGCTGCTCGTCAACGTCGCCTTCTGCGCCTTCCGCTGCGTCTTCGACAGCGAGAGGGACAAGATGTACAAGGAATGGTACTCCGACATCAACCCTTATTCGGGAATATGTCCGGCCTCTTTGGCCGACCTGCTGCTCAAGTCGTTCCAAGGCGACTACAAGGATTCTTACCTGCACAAGTTCTTCCTCAGCAAAGGGGACAGGTTCGCGGCGCAGGACAAATGGGTCGCTTACTGCACGGACTACGACAGTGCGGACAACGTTGGGAAATCCGGTCCCTACAACGAGGACATCGCCATGATGAAGGCCGCGGAGGGCCTTGCGGACGGAGCGCAGTTCTATTTCCCGGCTTCCGGAGAGACCGTTTACTATCTTGACGATCTGAAGAAGATCAAGAAAGACGAGATCTGTGAGGCTCTTGACTTCTACGCCCTGGATGCCTGGCTTGCCGTCAAGTTGCAAGAAAACCCAAAGAGGGATCTGAGCAAGCGGCTCACCTATGAGAGGTTCACGGTCAAGTACCTGAAACTCATAGGAAAATACGACAAGGATGATGAGAATTTCAAGCGCTACAACGAGGCCACGACTGCTGTCGGATGGCATCAATTACCACCACCGGTTTTGCTTCTTGGACTGCTGGAGAAGATCGCGGCGGTGGCGCTGTGGCTCATCCCATGTCTTGCGATGCTGTTCATGCTCGTCATCGGAGCGATTGACTATCCGGTTCTGGACAATGTCGGCAAATCAGTCTATTGGGTCTGGGGAGGAGGAATAGCATTCCCGCTGCTGCTGAACCTATTCTTCTACAACAGGAGTTACGACAGGAACCTGTTCACTTACATATTCAGATTCATCATCCTGACCGTAGCGGTGTATTTCCTCTGCAAATGGTTCCTCGGGAAGTACATCATTTATGTGACCATCGCGGCCGTGGTCGCGGCGATCGTGTGGTTCGCCAAACAGATGTTCTCGCGTGACGAGGGAGCGTCCGAACTTAGGAAGATGTGGAATCCTGACGAGGACCAGACGATTCTGGAGCCCCTTCACTATGCGTTCAATCCCTCGGAGGACAAATTTGTCTCCTCGTTGTTCGCCAACGAGAAGTTCTTCCGGTCAAAGTACCTTAAAAGCCTGCTGCACAAGCTGAAGCATTTGGTTCTGGCTGCGATGACGACCTTCCTGCTGCTCTTCCCTGTCGCGGTCATTCCTCGGATCAGCGACACGGAGAAAATCACGGAGAATCATCCGAAAATCGGTAACACAATCAACAAGATAACAGAAAAGGTTCATGAAAACGTGTCAGAAGTGCGGAAAGACGAACAGAAATGAGGCTTCGTACTGCAAATGGTGCGGGGAGAGGCTGGTTGCAGCGGTCGCTGCGGTTGCTGAGCCTGTCGAAGCAATCGAAGCGTCAAGGGCGGACGGCTCATCAGGAGCGGTCACTTCGGCAGGCTCTGTGACCGGGGACGGAATGATCGCGAAGGATTGCGTCAAGGAACCTCTCGCAAGTTTCACCAAGCGCTGCGAGCAGACCGCCGAGTTCCGCAAGCGTACCGGCAGCGATGTAAGGCCAGGGCTTGACTGCATCATCACCGGAGAGACCGGCACCGGCAAGACCTATCTGGCCGGAAAACTTGCCGGGATCCTCTACCACAACAAGATCACGGAGAACCTCCGGCCTAAGACCGTGGACGCAGCTGACTGGAACGACTTCAACTCCAAGCTGGACGAGAATCTCGCCGCGCTCAAGACAGGAGTGCTTGTGGTCACGAACTGCCAGAATCTGGTGAACGCCAAGGGCGGCTCCTCACAGCTGGACAAACTCTTCGCAAGGATGAAGGTTGATGTGAATATGCCGGTGGTGATCCTGTGCGGCCTTGAAGACGGCTTTGGCACCTTTATCAGCGCTGACAGCAACGCACAGTCACTCTTCGAGTTCCGTTTCCACATCTCTCCATTCAAGGACAACGACCTCAAGGCGATGTGCGTGTCAATGGTCAGGGACAAGTTCAGGACGGCGATCAGTCCTCAGGCGGAAAGGAGGCTGGGACTTGTCTTCAAGAAGATGTTCCGTGGCGGCAGAACCAAGGAGAACGGAATCCTGGCCGGAAAAATAGCCGAAGAGAGCGCCTTCAACATGTTCAGCCGGGGTGGCTCCCAAATCGAGGAGGCCGACATTCCGGGAGAGCCGTTCGAGGAACTCTCCGAGGAACAGATCATGGCCAGGATCAACGCCTTCACCGGCCTGACAGAAGTCAAACAGGAGATTCAGTCCATCATCGACAGCATCAAAAGACAGAAGAGGGACAATCCCGGCAAGCCTGTGCAGCTGAAAAGCCACTTTGTCTTCACAGGCAATCCAGGCACAGGCAAGACCACGATCGCAAGGCTGTTCGCCGACATCCTGGGCAGTCTTCAGGTGCTCCCGAGCGGCCATCTGGTCGAGGTGACACGCAAGGATCTTGTCTCGCAGTATGTCGGAGACACTGCCCTCAAGACCGAACAGGTCATCAACAAGGCAATGGGCGGAATCCTGTTCATCGATGAGGCCTACACCCTCAAGCAAGGAGACAACGACAAGGTTGGCCAGGAAGCCATCGACACCCTGCTGCCGTACCTTGAGAACAGGGCCGGAGACTTCGTCTGCATAATCGCCGGCTACACCAAGGAGATGACGATGTTCCTGCGCTCCAACTCCGGACTCGACTCCAGATTCAAGAAGAAGATAGAGTTCAAGGACTACAATGGCAAGGAACTCACCGAGATATTCCTGAATATGGTGAAAAAGAAGGGGTTGTCCCTTTCGGACGAGGCAGCGGGCAAGGTGGGGAAATATTTTGAGCGGATGTACCTGAGCCGCACCGACACCTTCGGCAACGCCCGCGAGGTGCGCAACACCTTCGACCGCTGCTTCGAGCGGCTCTGCACCAGAACGGCGGGTCTGAGTGATGATGAATATGCCAGCTCGGGCAAAGTCCTGACCTGGGAGGACATCGCCGGGCCGGACGGCACGAAGGAGATCTCGGTGGAAAGCGTGATGAAGGAGCTGGACTCTTTCGTCGGAATGGAGTCCGTCAAGAAAGCCCTGAGGGATCTTGCGGAGGAGATGCGTTTCCAGCAACGCAGGATGGAGTTCGGAGGCAAGGCATCGATCCGTCCCGTGAACATCATCCTGACCGGAAACCCAGGCACGGGCAAGACCTCCGTGGCCAGAGTGCTCGGCAAGCTGTTCAAGGCTATGGGAATATGCTCCACAGACCGTGTCATCGAGAAGAGCCGCAAGGACATCGTAAGCACCTACGCCAACGAGTCGGACAAGAACATGGACAAGGCTGTGAACGAGGCTATGGGCGGAGTCCTTTTCATAGACGAGGCCTACGCCCTCGCTCCGTTCGACGACACCGGCCATTGCTCTGATTCCGAGGGGATCAAGGCTCTGGAGCGGCTTATGGTCCGGATGGAGAACGACCGGGGCAAGTTCGTGGTGGTCTGCGCCGGCTACAAGGACAAGATGCGGAACCTGATGAGAGCCAACGAAGGGTTCGCCAGCCGGTTCACGCACAGGATAAACATCGATGACTACACGCCGGAGGAACTGACGGAGATCTTCCGCAGGATGGCCGAAGGGCAGGGCTACTCCTTTGCAGGTGGCACTCTGGACAAAGCCCTCAAGGCGTTCCGGAAGCTCTCGGCGGAAAAGTCGGGGAAGGATTTCGGCAATGCCCGTGAGGCAAGGAATATGCTCGACAGCGTGCTGGGGAACATCGGAACAAGGGTCAACGCGCTTCCTGACAGCCAGGTCGGCAAGGAAACCTTCTTCACCATCCTTCCGGAGGACATTCCGTTCGAAGAGCCGAAAGTGGCTTCCGAGGAGGAGTGCCTCGCGGAACTGGATTCACTGATCGGATTGGAAAGCGTCAAGAACGAGATCCGTTCAATGCTCAACGAGATGAGGCAGAAGAAGATGGACAGCGAGCTTTCCGGCAGGGACTTCACCGCTATCGTTCCTGACCACTATCTGTTCCTCGGCAATCCGGGAACCGGCAAGACCACTGTCGCAAGGCTGATGGGAAGGATCCTGTACTCTCTCGGAGTGATCGCGAGACCGGATGTGATCGAGGTGTCGAGGGCGGACATGGTGGCTCCGTACCAAGGCCAGACCGCTCCGAAGACACGGGAGACGATCGACAGGGCGATGGGAGGGATCCTGTTCATCGACGAGGCATATTCATTGATCCAAGGCGACAACGACGAGTTCGGCAACGAGAGCGTGACCGAGCTGCTGAAACTGCTGGAGGACCGCAAGGGCAGGTTCGTGTGCATCGCCGCCGGCTACACGAGGGAGATGGGCCGGTTCCTGGATTCCAATTCCGGCCTCAAGTCCCGCTTCACCAAGACCATCACATTCGAGGACTACAATCCCGAGGAACTGATGGACATATTCTGTCTTTATTGCCGCAAGGAAGGATATTCCATTGAGCCTGAGGCCGAAACTATTCTGAAAGACCGCTTCATAGATATGTATGACAACCGCGCGTTCGACTTCGGCAACGGGCGGGATGTAAGGAATATGTTCGGAAAAGTCAAGTCAGCGGTGGCCGGCCGAGCATATTCAAGAATGAAGGAGCTCATCGCTGAGGGCGCTGACCGTCAGGCCGCTTACGAGGGTTCCAAACCAAAGACAATAACAAAGGAGGATCTGCTATGAAATGTCCGTTCTGCCAAGGTGTTATAGATGACGACAGCCGTTACTGTGATCTCTGCGGGAAGCATCTGATGTTCTGCCCGGAGTGCCGGCAGCCCAAGAAAGGAACTTCCTGCCCTCGCTGCGGCGAGTTGCTGGTCAGCGCCGAGGAGTTTTTTGGCGCAAAAGTAGCCGTAAACTCTAAACCATCTGACTCTCCAAAGCCGATGGATACGGCCGCGCGACAGGATTCCCCCAAGCCATTGGAAAAAATTGATTTCAACCAGATATTCGATGCCCTGTTGACCTTGAAAGGGGAAGATATGACACTCTATGTCAAGGAAGGCGGGTTCGGCAGGAGCGAAGGGATATTCCCGGAACTCGAAAGTTGTAAATTTGTCTCCGGGCATCACGGAAAGATCGCTTTTATGGATGGCGAGTGGAAGATCTGCGACCTGGGTTCGACCAACGGCACGGCCATAGACGGGGTGAGGTTGGAGAAAGACAAATGGTACACCCTCCGAAAGGGTCAAAAACTTAAGATAGCCACATTAAAATTCACAGTTGAATAGCCTATGAAACTAAGAATCAGCTGCGTCTCGGATGTCGGACGCATAAGGGACAACAACGAGGATATGGCATCCGCTGGGATGTACCTGATCAGGGACAATTCTCTGAATATAGAAAAGGAAGTCACTGAAAATGAGACCTTCTGCCTACTTGTCTCGGACGGAATGGGTGGCCACGAGAGCGGTGAATATGCCAGCCAGTTCACTCTGGAGACCTTGCGGGCCTACCTGTTGGACAAATCTCTGGAGCATCACAACCCTATCTTTGAATTGAAACTGAAGATCGAGAGCATAAGCGCCAATCTCAACGCCAAGGCCTGCGAGCGGCATCAAGGCAAGGCGATGGGCTGCACGTTGACTGGAATTGTCTGGATGCAGGGAAAGACTCTGCTCGTGAACATCGGTGACAGCCGGACGTACCGCCTGAGGGACGGAATGCTGAGGCAACTGACCTCAGACCAGACACTTCACGAAAGGGATATGGTTCCGCTTCCGGCCGGCAAGGCCTTGTACAACTGCATTGGAGCGGGCTGCGACACAGAGGCTTACATTCTGGACATCACCGACCGGCTGATGGAGTCGGACAGGATCCTTATCTGCTCTGACGGTCTTTCGGATATGCTGGAGGATGATGCGATCGAACGGCTGTTGGCATCCGGCTCCACGGAGGAAAGCTGCGCGGCCCTGATCGACGCCGCGAAACGGAACGGAGGCGTGGACAACGTCACGGCCATCGTGGCGGATGTCTCATAGGCAAGCACAAACACCAATAGGAAATACAATGTCCTCGCCTAATAATAGCAATCATCTTATGTTTGAATGCCTAAAGAGGACAATTATTTTACTCAATTGAAGAATATGGCAATAAGTTTGAAACCCAGAAAGACGGAATCCAACCTTTTCTGCTGCAGCAAATGGTGGGGCAACCCTGATCTGCCACCTCAGGCGGAGTACCCGATGATGAAAATCACGGAAGAGGATGGAACGGAGTCTGAATATCCCCTCACTTTCATCTGTCAGATCGATTGCGAGGACATCGCGCCTTTCGACAAGGAGGGGCTGCTGCCGCACGAGGGGATGCTCTATTTCTTTGCGGCGATCGATGAGTTCATAGGTTACGATTCCCCTGAGCATTTTCCGCTCGGTCGCTGGCCGAAGAAGGCGGTCAAGGTCAAGTACGCCAAGCAGATAAATATGGAGACCTTCAATTCGTGCATCCTTGTGGACGATGATGATCAGGAGCTCGCCGAGCCGGCTATGGCCATTGACTTCGCCGAGTGCGAGGACGATGCCGATGGCTTCAAGATTCTCGGCCGGCCGTACTTCGAGGAGATCCGCGAGGAGTTCCCTGACGCTGTCAACCTTCTCCAACTCGATGAGGATGACGATCTTGAGATGCGTTTCTACGACTCCGGCAACTTCAACATCCTGATTTCCGCTTCTGACCTCGGTTTCCAGAACTGGAGCCACGCCTTCGGATTTCTGCATTCGCTGTAATCCTAACGGATTTCTGCATTCGCTGTAATCCTAAGGCAAGTTATAGTGGAGGAGTTCAGAGGTATTCCCCTTCCCGAATTTTTCACGTTACAAAAATTGCGGGGAGGGGAATACCTCTGAACTTACTGAAGCGTACCACAAATTCAGCGAGTGAGATTTGCGAATCTTTGGTAAATTTCAAACTGAGTGGTGAGGACATCTTCAAGGATGGAAAGTCCATCCTTGAATATTTCAAAGCAGCAGGTCTTGGAGGTCGGGGACCAGTTGCCGACGATCTCGCCGTCAAGGGCGATTACGGGCTGGAATATTCCGTTGTTGCTGTGGGCTTTGCGGGAATGCTCGGGCGGAAGGACGACATCACGGCTCTTGTAGCCGATGAGATATTCATCATACGGAGAGATCAGATGAACCGTTCCAGAGCGGAATCCTCTGGTGCGGCAGGATTCGTGAATATAGAACTCACGGCCTTTCCACGTTTCCTTAACGAGTTCGTCACCAATGATTTCGACAGCTTTCTGACAGTCGCTGACATTCAGGCCGGACCACCAGAGGAAGTCCTCGAACGTGGCCGGAGAGTGGCTTCGGAAATATTTCCGGGCAAGCATTCCCAGGGCATCCTCTCCCGAGATATTCAAAGAATTTCCAATCTTCTCACGCACAAGGGAATAGGTATTTTTCATCGGGTGCAGGTCGCCGCTGCAAAGAAGTCCGGAAAGCTCCGCCAGACGGATGTGGTAGGACAG
>OJJU01000460.1_pt1 | contig 15028 bp, 19 predicted proteins | sample 1596141 | NCBI WGS metagenome assembly OJJU01 (sample SAMEA4350150, study PRJEB24818) | metagenome | biome: human; feature: gut; material: faeces | place: Denmark | collected 2013-09
AGGAAGCTCCATCTGCTCTGTGACCTCCACAAAACCGTCCATAGATTTTTCGGGCGGGTTGTCGGTGTCCGTTGCCGGGATTTCACGCTCCCAGCCCTTTTGTCTGCCGTATTCCGCAAACATCCTCGGATTGGAAAAGTAGTTCCACCCGGTAATGCACTGGTTCATTATCTCGTTGATTTCCCGGATTTCCCATTGCTTCGGCTCATCAAAGGTGTGGTTTAAGGCTTCCTTGTAGAGCTGCTTGGAGCAGACCGTTTCCCCGGTGTACTTATCAAGGTAAGCCTGTATCATCCCGGCTTTGGTGTCCTCCGGCATAAAATCCCGCTGGTGTTCTTTGAGATACCGCTGCATGGCTGGGCTGAATGACAGCTTGAACATGCCGCTTCGGTAAATCTCCATTGCTTCCGCCCACATCTGGCTGATATAGGCTCTGGAAGCGGCTTCGTCCTCCAAAATGTGAACCTCGGCTTGCTCCGGGTACACCATGACCGGGATAAATCGGCGGTTGCCGGAACGGTCAAGGGGGAGAAAGTCAAGGGCGTTGGAAGTGCCGCCGAACACGCATTGACGGGGGCGGTCTGCCGGGTGAGTTTCATAGGGAATTTTGTAAACCTCTTTCTGGCGGCTTAGAAAGGACTTGATTTCCTCAATGCTCTTGGCATTGGCGGTTGCCATCATTTCCGACATTTCAATAATCCAGTGACCTTGCAGCTTGCGGTACACATTGTCATCGTCCAGCTTCCGCAAATCATCGGAAAACCACTCGTCCCGGACTGCCAGCAGCCGGAAGAAGGTGGATTTGCCAGCCCCCTGACCGCCTACCAGACACAGCATGATTTCAAACTTGCTTCCGGGCTTAAATGCCCTTGTAATCGCCCCCAGCATGAACAGCTTCAAGGCTTCATAGGTGTAATCGTCCACATCAGCTCCCAGAAAGTGCCGCAGACAGAAGCGGATGCGCTCAGTCCCGTCCCATGCAAGGCTGTTCAGAAAATCCCGGATGGGGTGGTACTTATTCTCATTCGCCACAATCCCGATGGCGGTTTCAATCTTTTTCTCACTGGTAAGCCCGTAGGTTTCCTCCAGATAGAGAAGCAGATACTTCATGTCCGTATCGGTCAGGGCTGTGCTTTCTCTGTGAAAACCGATGGGCTTTATGATGTCCTTGCGGTCGGTCAGGATGTTGTAGGCGATTGCCCCGGCAAGCACAGGGTCACGCTGGAATACGGTCAGGCAGTTCCGTATGCTCTGGCGGACGCCGCCTTTCTCGGTGGTTTCCAGAGTTGCCTTTACTTCCTCAACGCTCTGGGGCGGCTGCATGGCGTTCATGGTGTTTTTTAGTTCTTGCTGCGTCTGCGGCTGCAAGCTCTGCCATTCGCTGTTCAAGCTGTATCACATCCTTTCCGTAGTCCGTAATCAAAGCCGCTTTTTCCTCTGTTTCCCCGAACAGAAGCACATCCAGCAGATATTCCACTTGGGCTTGCTTCTGTAAGGCTTCCACAAACCGGGGATGAAAGGCTTCCTCCGGGGAGTGCGGGGCATATTCCTTTCTCCACACTCGAAGTAGGTGGAGATAATCGGCAAGAATACGGAAGCAGCAGTTCTTTGCTTCCTGAAACTGTTCCTCCGGGGATTTCTGCCGGGGCTTGGGCTTTTTCGCCTTTCCCGGCGGTTTCCAGTCCTCATATGAAAGCCCGAAGTCCTGTGCCAGTTGTACGGCGGCGTCTTTCTTTCCCAGCCCATACAGGGCGGCGGCAAAATCAATCACATCCCCATCCGCACCGCAGCCGAAGCAGTGGTAACGCCGATCCAGCTTCATGCTTGGGGTTTTATCATGATGGAACGGGCAGCAAGCCATCCCGTTCCGACCTATACGGATTCCATAATGCTCCGCAGCCTGTCTTGTTGTGACGGACTGCTTCACAGCTTCAAATACATTCAAATCTATCCCTCCTTGAAAATAAGAAAAGCACCTGACATTCTCTGATTGAAAATGGCAAGTGCCTGTTAAAGTTCCATATCCTGTTGTCTGTGTTTCTCCTGTGCCGGGGTGGTTCTTTGTGCTTTTTTCTCGTCAGTCTTATCCTGCAAGACTTCTTTGATAGGCTGTTTCTTGGGCGGCTCTTTGCTTTCCTCTGTGCCGGGGGTGGCTTTCCGTACCCAGTAGCGGATGTCCCGCAGCTTCTTCAAATCCTCCTGCTCCTCTGTCAGCGGTACTTTCAGCTCTGCGATTTCGCTGAGAAGTTTTTCCTGCTCCTGTTGCAGCTCCTTTTGGGTGCTGTCCTTATCGTCCGGGTGCTTGGCAAGGTAGGCGGCGGCTTTCTCATACCGGGCAACCTCCGGGTGTTCCTGTTTGAATTTCTCCTTTGTTTTCTTGAAAAATATCTTCTGGTACTTCTCATAGACAAGCTTACATTCCTTGCAGTCTGTCCGGCTGGCAAGAATCCCGTCAATCACTTTGCTGCGGGCTTCCTTTGGCTTCATCTGATTGCGGTAATCGGCGGCTGATTTCCCAGAAGATTCCAGAAATGCTTCTAAGTCCTCCACAGTGGAAAGCCCCTTTTGCCGGAGATAGGACAGGGCTTCGCTGACTGCCTTTAAGTCCTGTGAAGTCCCCCGGTTCTGTCCAGCCCTCGTCCAGTCCTTCCGTTCTTCCTTTCGTATCGCCATATACTTCATCAGCAGATTGGGAAGAAGTGTCGCTTCCTCCGCCGCTTTTTGTGCAAGCAGCTCTTTCCGTTTTTCGCCCAGCTCGGTAATCCAGCCTTTGAGGTTTTGGATAAGCTGCCGGATGGACTTCATCAGGCGGTTGGCGGCTCTGATTTCCCGGTTCAGGTTGCCGATATTCGTCTGAATACCTCGCTTTTCCATCTGCCGGACAGCCGCCCCTTCATGGACAGTGGGGACTATATCAAGCCCCTGTCTGGCATAGGAACGCAAGTCCACACGCTCCGGGCGGTCATTGGCTTCCAGATAGCGGTTCTGGATGACCTCCCATTCATGCCGCCAGATTTCACAATACTTCCGGTCGTTCCAGTCCACGGTGTCCTCCTTGTGGCTTTTCCATCTGCCGGACGCAAGCCGGATACGCTCGCCGTTCTCGTCAAGGTCGTAGACCTTCCGGCTCTTAGGGAGCCATTTCCCGGTTTCGTCCATCGCCCGCATGGTAAGAAGGATGTGGGCGTGGGGATTTCCGTCCCCCTTGTCATGGATGGCAAAGTCAGCAATCATGCCTTTGGAAACAAAAAACTCCCGGCAGTAGTCCCGGATAAGGTCGGCGTACTGTGACCGGGGAAGTTCCCTCGGTATGGCAAGCACGAACCTCCGGGCAAGCTGGGAGTTCCATTGTTTTTCTATGGCTTCGGCGGCGTTCCACAAGGTATTCCGGTCTGCGTACTCCGGCGGGGCATGGGGCGGCAGCATGATTTCGGTGTGGACGATTTCACTTTTATGGGAATAGTATTTCTGCTTCTGGTCGTATTCAGAAAACAGCCGTTCCCCGCTCTGGTAGGCGGCAGACGCAACGGCTGACTGGCGCTTGCTGCGCTGGATGATTTTCACATCAAAGTGCGGGCATGGCAAGTCGTGTCCTCCTTTCTCCCGGCGTCCAGGCAAAAAAAGAGCAGGGAACCTGTTTCAAGATTTCCTGCTCGGTGGTGCCGCCGGTGGCGGCTGGTATTCAGTTTTGAAAGTTCGGGTCAGGTTGGCCCGATTTCAATTTAATATTCGCAGTGTTGAAAAATTTGTTTTGTCAAAACACAAGAGAATATAAAAGTAATTATAGTGATTGCCGTGACAACCAATAAGCTGATATAGTACAAAGTATCTGAAACATTTCCATCAGAAAATGTATTAACTAACATAGTCAATGCGAATACTATGCCTATCGAACCAATCACACTTATAATCAGAATGACTTCTGTTTTCTCTGCTCCCCATAAATAGTAAAGTGGATAAGAAAAGGCTCCAATTAGAATAGCCAGTATTCCGCCGCCTAATACTAATGTGATAGCGTCACGGAAACCATAATAAAAGTATTGGTCGCCATGAATAAAAACTGTGAGGGTCATAAAAACAGCCACAATCACAACCCCAGATATACTCCATATTGTATGACTAATATATTGACTTTCAATAATGGCTTTTCGTCTAACCGGGAGAGTGAGTTTATATTTTTCCCATTTAGATGCGCTTTCTTTACGCACACATGAAACCATCAAAAGTGCAATTATCGGTGGAGCTATGAGAGAAAAAGCAGAAAGCAATGTTGCTTCCCCTGTTATAAGTAAAAGTACACCTACAAGCATTACAAATGCAAGTGCGATTTTCAGGTTTTCAATAACTCCATAGAAATTATTTTTCAAAAGACCTTTCATTTCTGTTCTCCTTTTACCAGTATTAGCATTATTTCATCAATCGTTGCATGGTCAATAACAATACCAGCATACTTTCGTTCGGCGGCTTCCTTATTATTAACCAGCACATCAATCTGATAATCTTGTCTGCGATAAGCAAGAATGTCACTTTTATCTAAATTTTCAAATTGTTTCTCTTTGCAACGCAATATGGCATATTTATAAATCAGATTATCTTTTGACTCGGTTAGAATAATGCGCCCTTGATGGATGAAAGTAATGTAATCTGCTATTTTTTCCAAATCACTTGTGATATGAGAAGAAAGTAAAATAGAATGATCGTCCTCACCAACAAAGTCCAGAAAAACCTCTAACATCTCATCTCTCATAATAGGGTCAAGGCCACTGGTAGCTTCATCTAAAATTAGCAACTTCGGATGATGCGATAATGCGACTGCGATTGCCAATTTCATTGTCATTCCTTTTGAATATTTTCCAATTTTCTGTTTCTCGTTTAGCCGGAATGTTTTTAAATATTTTTGAAACAAACTATTATCCCATTGAGAGAAAATTCCTTGCATAATCTCGGAAATTTGTTTGGCAGTAAGGTATTTCGGGAAATTATCCCCATCATAGACAACACCAATATCATTCCTCAATACGGTATCCTCGTCTTTCATTTCTTTCTCAAAGATTTGAATGGAACCAGAATTGCGGAACAGCGTATTCAAAATACAGCCTATGGTTGTTGTCTTACCAGCACCATTCTCCCCAACGAACCCCATAACAGACCCCATAGGTACTTCAAAAGACACATTATCCAAAAGAAAATCTGACGTTTCATAGGTCTTGCATACATTATCAAGTTTCAAAGCATAATTCATTTTATTCGTCCTCCATATAAAACATTGTGAGCAATTCCGTTAGTTTAGATAAAGGAATGTTGCTTACACGTCCAATATTAGCGGCAGCTTGCAAATGTTCTTCGGCAATACGTTGCTGTTCTTCTTGATAAAATTCCTTGTTTCGTGCTGATACAAAACTACCTCTGCCAACAGTTGTTTCAATAAAACCGTCCCTTTGCAAATCTTCATACGCCTTTTGGACGGTTATAACGCTAACGTGAATAGATTTAGCCAATGAACGCATTGAGGGGATGGCGTCTCCTGCTTGCAATTCTCCACTCATTATCATAGCTTTAATCTGTGTTGTTATTTGCTCGTATATTGGCTTATTTGCATTATTGCTGATTATGATTTCCATGCTTCACCGCCTTCACTTTAAAATGTACTGTATGTACAAGTACATTATATTCACATTCGGATTGGGTGTCAACAGAAAATTTATGAATGAATTTTAAACTTGCTGAACGGAACAGCTTGCAACGCAAGGTGCTTCCGGGCGGCAAGTCCACAAAGGGGTAGCTGGCGGCAGCCAGCGCAGGGGAAGTGTAGCTTCCCCTGTGATGATTGGCAGGAGTCGGAACGCTGCGGGCAATCATCCGCTTTCCGCAGGAAGCCCCCGGCAGGGCGCAACACACTACCTTCAGGTGGTGTATAGTTGCGCCCTCTTTCAGAGGGGCAGTCCACGGGTTGCGGCTCTGAAAGCGATTATGACCGTTCCCGGTCTGGCTCTTTTCTCTTGGGATGTGGCTTTTTCGTCCTCGCCTGTGCCTTGGCTTCGGCAAGCCTGCGCCGGATGGAATTGTCCCGATTCTGGATAAACCGCTGCTTCGTATCAGCGATAAAGCGGCGGCACTCCGGCTCCGGGATGGCGTCCAGCTTTCGGATGGTATTCTCCACAATATCCCTTGTCTGCCGGTCACGGATAACCGGCACGATTTCTTTCAGCCCCGCAAGGGTGTCCTCTTTTGTACCGGCGGCGTACTGATAGACCATAGCCAACTCGTCTTTAGAAAAATTCATCTTCATTCTGCGCCCTCCTTCTCTGTGCCGTTTCCGGCAAACACTTTTTCCATAAGCTGACGGGTGCTGTCTTTGTGGAACAGCAGCTTCAAGAATAGACTGACCTGTTCATCCGTGATGGCTTCTGGGTGGGGAAGGTAGCTTTCCAGCATGGCGGCTCTGGTGCAAAGCCGGTGCGTCCGTTCCTTCCGGGTCAGCGCCTTGGCCTGATGGGTCAGACGCTTTTCCTCCTGTTGCGCCCAGCGCAGCTTCTTTTCCGTTTTCTCTATCTCCTGATTGAGTGCTTCCAGCTTTTCATTCATAAGCGGCTGTCCTCCTTCTTGGGAATGAGTACATATATCTTGTTGGGTTCCCCGAAGCCCTGACGCACCCGCAGTATCAGTCCGGCGTCCTCCAATTCATTCAGGGAACGCTTCACGGTCATGGTGCTGCGGGCAAGTGCCGCCGCCAGTTCCACGATGGGGAAATGGATAAATAAAATCCCGTTGGTGTCCTCTATGCCGGACAGGAAAACAATATCCAACATCCGGGCGTACATGACCTTGGCGGTGCTGCTGATCGGGAGCCGCAGCATGGCTCTCGGCAGCGGCATACAGGGCGGCAGGGTGGTGTCTGCGGTCATAAATTCAACTTCCATTCAATCGGTGTCCTCCTTTACTTTTCGTTTTGAGCGTTTGGAAAGATAATGGGGGCAGTCCACAATGACCGCCCGGAAACTCTGCTTGCAAGTACGCTGACATTTCCGGCAAAGGTCGTTGTACGTTACCCGCCCCCGTTCATTGAGGAAGAAGGACAGTTCCAGCTTCCTCTTTTTCGGCATTCTCGGCATGGTGCCTCCTTAAACAAAAATCCGCCCATTTCAGCCGTAACAGCCGCAATAGACGGATAGCAGATTTTAGTGTCGTGTTTCGGGGCGATTTTCAGGGAAAAAGCGGCCATAGAACCGCCCGGAAATCCCCTGTAGTATTACGGATAGGGTAGACTACGCCCTATCGGATTGTTGTGTTTCGGTATCAATTCGGTGTTCATTTTCGCCGGTTCTCCCTGATGTCGTTCCTGCCCCTGGCTCTCACAACGGCGTTTCGCTCCCTTTGGTACGCTCGTTGCGGTCAGGGTTCCTCCATTTCCCTGCCGCAAGTCGTTGCGCTACATCGCCGGGGAGCATATCCCATACAGGCCGGTCATTCGATTGGAATAATCCATCGATGAACTACCTGTATCATAGAACATTTTTGTTCCCTGTGCCGTATATCCACAAAGTAGGATTTCGGGGCGAAAAACGGAAATTTCCACGATTATGGAAAGTATGGTATAATCCAGTTAGCGGCAGGAAAACAGCCGCCGGAAAGGAGTGAGCGCCCTATGCTGAAAGCGACTACCATACAGGAACGCCTTTGGGAGTTACGCAAAGATAAGGGCTTAAATCTGGAAGAACTGGCGCAGCAAACCGGCATTTCAAAGTCAGCCCTCGCCAGCTATGAAGCCAACGACAATAAGGAAATCAACCACGGCAATCTTATCACGCTGGCCGACTTCTATGAGGTATCTCTTGATTACCTGTTCTGCCGGACAGAAAACCGGGAGCAGATAAACACGCCCCTGATGGAACTGCACCTGAATGATGAAATGGTGGCGCTGCTAAAGAGTGGCCGTATCAATAACCGGCTCCTGTGTGAGATTGCTACCAATGATAAATTTGAGCAGCTTATGACCGACACGGAGATATACATAGACGGCCATGCAACCTCCACCTTTCGCACCCTTTATGAGTCTTTGGAAGAACAGCGGCAGACCATCATCCAGAAATACAAGCAGGCGGAAGATGATTTCTATTCAAAGACTATCCTTGCCGCAGAGGTAAAGGAAGAAGATTTCTTCTGTCATGTGACGCACAAAACATGGGACGCCATTCTCCATGACATACGGAAAGCCCATGAGCATGACATTGACAGTACGCCGGATTACTCTGCCGCAAAGAAAGTGGCGATGGATATTCGGAAAGCCATTCAATCCTCCGGGGATTATCTCGGAAAGGTGTGGGCGGTCATTTTCAATATGCTCGGCGTTGATTTCTACAAGCTGCCGCCGGATGAACAGAAGATATTGAAAAAGATATTGTCAAAAGCGCCGAACATTAAAAACAGCCCCTTCAACTTCCGGCGCAAGAGAAAATGAAAACTGCCGTTGTGGGAATGGGTGTTCCTGCAACGGCAGCTTTGGCTTTCTTTATTCAGTTTTTCAGCTTATCGGTCAAACTTATTATTTCACATAGATTTCTGAAATGGTATCTTCCACACCATTGATCTGCAATCTTACATGGATTTTCCCGTTTTCAAATTCACTCAAAGAATACTCTAAGGGGTCGGAAAGATTTGTGACATCAAAGGATTTTGATACATCACCCTGCACCAGCCACAAAGTAAGTGATGCTCCATCAGGCACCGTTTCGCAAGAAATATCAGCGTGAAGCATTTGAGTTTCTGCGTCATCTACCATCATGTTTTGTTCTTTCACAAATCCATCACTGGCACTTCTAAAATCCAACTTCCAAACACCATTCAGATAAGTGTCATAATTCATGCTGATTGTTCCCAAATTCCAAACTCGGTCGTTCGATGTAACATCCGTATTTACACCATTTCCGGTAGCAGCACTGACAATAAACCCTGTCAGGCAGACCAACATAAGCACCATACTGATAATACCGGCAACAATAAATTTTAAGTGGTGGGTTTCCTGTTTAACCATAACGCCATTATTCTCCTTGTTTTCAATATGCGTTCCGCATTCTTCACAATATTTTGCTTTCAATGAAATTCGATGCCCGCAGGCAGGACACGTTGCTTTTATCTCTGAACGGCGCAGAAAATAAATCAGCAAGCCAATAAAAGGAGTTGCGATAAAAACTACAATCGCCCACAATACCGGGTCGTCGCCCCGCTTTTTACAATCCTGATATACCCATGCTGCAAAGAAGCCACAAGTACATAGGGCGAAAAGAATAAAGCAAAGAAGCAGAATGGGAAGCAGCATGGAAAGGCCGCTAAAGCCATCGCTTTTCAGAAAATACAGTCCAAACCGCAGGAAAATTAACAGTAGAATAACTGGAATGCCGATATAAAGCGGAAGTTTGTTCTTTTTTGTATGATTCACGCTAATGCACCTCTTTTCTCAACACGGATTGTTATATCCTCTTTCATATTTGTCCTTTTAACACCAACGATGGTAAGCAAAACGCCTGCCAGTCCAATGTAGAAACAGATACCAGCAGCAAAGTAAGATAAATAAGTGTTGCTGATTACTATTAGTGCTACACCTGCCAGCATAATAAATGTAACTAAGTTCAAAATCATCGGCAAATACCAAAGAGAAAAACCGCGTGTGGCGGGATGGTTTTGCAGTTGCGGTTTCTTTTTATAAAATGTGGGTTTCCGTGTGGTGTTCAACTCCCGGGTGGGGTCGTCAGCCAGGTTCATAAAAGCCCGGATGATTTCATCAATTTCTGTATTGAAAAGGTCATTTTTCATATCCCGCTTCCTCCAATCTTTTCTTAATCAGACTTCTTCCCTTAAACAATCGGCTTTTTACCGTTCCGGGCGGTTTCTTAATGATTGTTGATATTTGCTCTACGGAACAATTAGAAAGATAAAACAGTGTCAGCGGTATTCGGATTTTTTCTGGTAGGGTTTCAATAATCCGATTAACTTCTGAAATCAATTCTTTCTGCAAGTAGCTTTCTTCAATACTTTCGTCGGAATGTAAGACTGCTTCTGCTTCATCATCCAAATTACTACATGGAGCAATCATATTTCGGCGGGCCTGCTTTCGTCTATCGCTTTTCCAAAGATTGTGCGTCAAGGAAAAAAACAGTGCTTTGGGATTTTGCCCCCAGTCAAGTGTCCATTCCATTTCTAACGCTTTTAGAAAAGTCTGTTGATACAAGTCCTCTGCTTCTGATTTGTCCATACAGAGTTTCAGGCAAAATCTATATATATCTGTACCGAACTCATCAATACATTTCTCGATTTCTCTTGCGTCCAATGTTTCACCTCCATTGCCCGTTCACCCTATATTCGCCATGACTTTGTATGCGGTTCACTTTTTTCAAAAAATTTTTTTACAGGTAAAATGCCGGGGCGAAGTAGGTAGTTTCACTCCCGGCATTAAAAGAAAACTTTTCTTATGGTGTTTTGTGAAAGATAGCAATAGCTATTATTCATCGTCCTTCTCTAATTCGATTACATCTAAGATACCACAATTCAGGGCTTCGCAGATACGAACCAGCGTTTCCATGCTGATGTTTTTGCCTTTACCCATATTGGCTATCATATTTGTGGTAAGACCTGCGGCAATCCGCAAGTCCTCTTTCCTCATATTGCGCTCAACCAACGTATGCCAGAGGGGTTTATAGCTTATGTGCATTTATCCTCCTGCCTTCCTCCCGGTTCCGGGGTTCCTGTTCCCATTATAACAAAGTTCTTGCTATTCCACAAACATTTCTTGACACAATCGCCGGTTCCGTCTGGATTGTGCTTTTCCTTTCTTTTCTTGATTACATCTACTTAGCCATAAGCTGCTTCATGCCCTGAGACTTTACCAATGTGTGATAAAGAAGTAATAGAAGTGTAAAAAATTTTGCCGTTCCTATCCGGCACTTGCGCATTGTGTCGGATAGGTCGGGCGGTTATTCGGGCAAGTCCACCTTGCCAACAAAAGAATAATAAATCTCAATGTCCTGTCTGCGGGTCTTGTTCTCGTCATAGCTGCACTCATGCACAACGATTTTCTCTACAAACTCCCGCAGCAGAGTAGGGGTAAGTTCTTCAAAGCTGGTATGCCGCCGGACAACATTCATAAACTTTTCTGCGTTCACGGTGGCTTCCTGTGCTTTGGAAAGCTCCGCTTGGATAGCAGCGGCTCTTTCTTTCAGCTCCCGTTGTTCTGCTTCATAGTCTGCCGACAGCTCTGTGAAACGCTCGTCTGATATGCGCCCGGTCACGCTGTCCTCATACAGCCGCTTGAAGATAGCGGATAACTCGGCTATGCGTTTCTCGGTGGCTTCCAGCTCCTTTTTCTTGGCGGCGTTCCTACGCTTGCCCCCGTCCTCGTTCTGCTCAATCAAGAGCTTCATAAACCGGGCTTCATGCTTTGCCGCATAGCTGGTCACTTTCCGCAGATTGGAGAGTACACCAGCGGTCAAGAGGTCGGTGCGGATAAAGTGCGCCGTACAGTCATGGGTGCGTTTCTTGTAGTTGCCGCAGATATAACAGTCCTGCTTGCGCTTGTCCGTCTGGTATCGCTGCTGATACATGACGCTGCCGCAGTCTGCACAGAACAGTATGCCGGAGAACAAGCCCACTTCATCATAGCGGTTGGGGCGTTTGCGCTGCTTGCGAAGCTCCTGTACCCGTTCCCATGTTTGGGTGTCTATGATAGGCTCGTGGTGGTTCTTGAAAATCACTTGCTTTTCCGGGGGATTTTCTACACTGTGCTTGACTTTGTAAGAGGGCTTTTCTGTCTTGAAATTTACCAGACAGCCTGTGTATTCCCGGTTTTCAAGGATATGCACAACGGTATTGGTCGCCCACTTGCATTCATAGCCGGGGTGGTAGCGGCGGGTGCTGCCCGTCCTGCGGTATTCCAGCGTCCCCGGCGTGGGGATCTGCTGCTCTGTGAGCATACGGGCTATCTTGGTCGGACCATTCCCGGCAAGGCAGAGGTTGTATATCTGCTTGACTACGGGTGCAGCTTCCTCGTCAATAATGAAATTTTCGTCCTCGTCCATGAGGTAGCCATACACAGGCTTGCTTGTGATGGGCTTGCCACTCATGCCTTTTGAGCGTTTTACTGCTTTGATTTTCTTGCTCGTATCTCTCACCAGCCATTCGTTAAAGATATTCCGCAGCGGGGCAAAGTCATTGTCGCCCTGTGCGCTGTCCACTCCGTCATTGATAGCGATGAAGCGGACACCTTTCTGTGGGAAAATCATTTCCGTGTACATTCCCACTTGCAGGTAGTTTCGCCCTAACCTCGACATATCCTTTACGATAACTGTCCCGACTTTTCCGGCTTCAATGTCCGCAAGCATGGCTTGAAAACCGGGTCTTTGAAAGTTCGCACCAGAATAACCGTCGTCCGTGTACCAGCGCAGATTGGAAAAGCCGTTCTGCTTTGCATAGGTTTCAAGGATACGCTTCTGATTGGAAATGGAATTGCTCTCGCCTTGCAGCTCGTCCTCATGGGAAAGTCTTGGGTAAAGGGCGGTAATTGGTTGTTGGTTGGTCTGTCTTAACATAAAATCCTCCGTTTCCGACAGCCAGCCCCACTATTCCGTACCTTGATTGTACCACATGGGGCGGCTGTCTGTATAGCGGCAAAAGCGTCAAATCTGCTTCTTTATGGTCGGTCAAATCGCCGTTTTTTGTGTAGCAGCTTCCGCTTCCAGCACTTTCATCATCTTGTCGGCTGCGGTGTCGGTTGCGCCCTGCTTGAAGAAGCCGGAAACGGTAAGGACGGAGTTGCCCATGCGGATTTCCGTCACACAGTCCGGGCGGCGGTCTGTTTTGGTGGTGCTTGTCTGTTTCGTTTCTGTCATAGGCTCTCCTTTCGCTGCTTCATCAGTTGCTTTAAGCGTTCCAGCTTTTCCTGTGCGGTTTCCTTTCGGAAGTTGCTGCCCGTGAAGCGGACGGGGGCGCACATGGAAGTCAGCCTGTCATAGATACGGGCGTGGGGCGTGTCCTGCGGGTGCTGCAATTCCTCCAGCGTGAGGTTGGTCGTGGCGATCAGCGGCTTGCCGCTTCGGTAACGGCTGTCAATCACGCTGTAAACCTGTTCCAGCCCGTATTCTGTCCCTCGCTCCATACCAAAATCATCAAGTATCAGCAGGGGGTAGCTGCAAAGGCGGGAAATATATTCGTTCCTGCCCTCAAAGCTGGCGGCAAGGTCATTGAGTATGGTTGCAAAGTTTGTCATACAGACGGCAACCTCTTTCTCCATAAGGGCGTTGGCGATACAGGCGGCAAGGTAGCTTTTTCCTGTCCCCACGCCGCCCCAAAACAGGTAGCCGATATTTTCAGCCTGCATGGTTTCCCAGCTCTCCACATAAAAGCGGGCGGTTTCGGTCTGTGGGTTTCTGCCGTTGTCATGCTCAAATGTCCAGTTCCGCATAGCGGGGTCGGTAAAGCCCCGGCGTTTCAAGTCCTCCACTGTTTCAAGGTGCTTCTGTCGGCTTTCGGCGGCTTGCTGCTTTTCACGGGCTGCCCGCTGGCAGTCGCAGTCTGTTGGGTGGCGGTCACGCCCGAAACAGGTCTTTCCCTCTGCAAAGTAGGCTTCTTTGGGCGTATGGCACTTGCCGCAGTATAAAAGCCCGTCCTCGCCTGTGTAGTCCTCCGCTTCGGCGGTAGTAGTTGTAATGTCCGTAATCATAGCTTCAATCTCGTTTTTCATAAGCTCTCGCCCTCCTTGCATGAATAATCGGGTATGCCCTGTTTCGGGGCAGCCTTGCCTTTGGCAGCGTCCTCCTGCGCCCACTTGTAAATGGTGGCTGCATGGCTGTGGTACTGTTTCCCGGTGGAAGCGATATGGCAGGAAAGCCGGTCAATATAATACTCCCACTTGTCGGGCAACTCTGTTTTTAGCCCGGAAAGCTCTGTATCGGTCAGTATCACATTGTTGTATCTGCCATAAGCGGCGGGGGCGGGGTGTCCCGTTTCTCCCTCTCTCTCTTTTTCTATCTCTATCTCTTTCTCTAACTCTATCTCTATCTCTGGTGGACGAATGTCGGACAAATGTCCGCCTTTTGTCCGGGGCGGTAAAAGTGCCTTGTTTTCCAGCCTTGCAGCCCGTTTTCGCTCGGCTTCGGTAGAGGACTGTCCTATCATCAGCTCAATGTCGGTCATATAGAAAGCCCCGCTGTCAAGCTGCTCCACAAGCCCCAACTGCCGGAAAATCTCTAAAGCCCTCTCAACCGTCCCTATCTGGTGGCGGGTCAGTGTCGCTATCATCTGCGCTGTGTAGGGGATATGCTCGTCAAGCTGCAATTTCCCGCCGTTTTTCAGCGATTTTAAGTACAGCTTCAAGAGGATATTGGAGTATAAAATCCCGTCTTTCATATCTTCCAGCAGCACAATGGAGTCGCTGTCAAAAAAGTTCTCTTTCAGCTTGAGGTAGTAATACTTGCGGTTATCTGCCATTGTCCCTGTCCTCCTTTTTCCGGCGTTTGGAGTAGTAGCGGGGGCAGAGTATGATAACCGCCCGGAAGCTCTGCTTGCAGCTATGGGTACAGCCCCGGCAGAGGTCGTTGTATGTGATACGGTCGCAGGTGGCATTCCCGACTTTCACTTGCCGCAGGAAAAAAGACCATTCCAGCCGCCGTTTCTTGCTCATTCTTGGCATGGGTGCGCTCCTTTCTGCCGTTTCCGCTGGTGTGGCGGTATCGGCGATAATTCTGTATCATCTCGGTATCATTTTCGGGGTTTTTCTGCCCTGTAAGCCCGTTAAAAAATCCTTTGGTATTGCGGATAGGGTACGGGGCATCCCCTTGTTCTGTATGGGTTCAGGTACATTTGGGGGCGGTTTTTTATCGCTCCTGTTCCTGCCTTTTCACAGGCTTGCGTTCCCGGCGTAAAATCTGGTCGATATTGCCCTTGACAGTCTGTAAGCGGCGGTATTCCTCCCGTTTTGCCCGGTAATCGTTGTAGCCGCTGTTTTTCTCTTTGATAAGGCTTTCAATCTCTGCTTGCAGGG
>OJJU01000463.1_pt1 | contig 14991 bp, 13 predicted proteins | sample 1596141 | NCBI WGS metagenome assembly OJJU01 (sample SAMEA4350150, study PRJEB24818) | metagenome | biome: human; feature: gut; material: faeces | place: Denmark | collected 2013-09
GGATTATAGATACAAATCCGTACTCTTGCATTATTATCGTTTTTATTTTTTACTTCAATATTGAGATATTTTTACTGCTGCACCAATTCTTTAATTCTTTATACAACTGTGATTTTCTTGCATTTTCTAACTTATATGATTTACATATTGTGTCCCGAAGTTTTGTCACACTCACTTGACATTTATATTTATGTTTCATTATACCTGATAAGCGAGAAATAATATCATGCCCATTAGTCAATTGGTGAAGCTTCTCAAAGTCTGTTCTTATATTATTTTGGTCAAGAAACTTTCTGAAAGGTTGCAGCGGAAACATTTTAGGAGATTTTTTTGTTGGTGTTATATATTGCAGAACTGTGTTTACAGACAACTCACTCCCTTTACATAGATTCACAAGGTCCATGTCTTCAAATCGATACCTCAAATTACGTTTTGAGTTATACCATTTCAACATAGACACATTATATAGTTCCATCTCTGCCATCAGTACAACATCTTCAAATACCCGTTTTTGTGTAAATTTTTTGATAGTTGTCTCCTGTACTTTCTTATGACATAACATTTGCATTTCAGAATCATGATAGTCTGTATAAAACAAATTATCATCGTGATCTGGCATAGCATCCATACGCTTAAAATCACTATCTAAAATTGAGATAAACACAGAGTCATGTTCTTTTTTCAATGTATCATGTTGTTTTTCTACATTCAAACAACCATTACAATCTTTGAAATCCACTTTATCTACATCTAAAAATACTGAATATACTGATTTGTCATCGGTTCCTTCTATCAAAACAAGTACTTTCTTGATTGTTTCTTTATCTGCTTTATGGGCAAGAATTGCCTCACGAGCAACAAGATTACTCTCTTGCGTTATGGTCCTCAGACTCTTGAATTTTTCCATTTTCACAGAGATCATAAGTTAATTTCCACTGACCATGAATGAATGCAGGTGAATGGGTGGCTATTATTATCTGACAACCAGTTATCTTTGCAATTTTTATATAGTCATCCAACAAATTCTGCAACCATGCCATATGCAAAGAATTCTCAGGCTCATCTATTAAAAGAATATTTCTGTCATCTAATCCAAAAACAAGGTTATAACAAAGAATAAGAAGATTCTGTTCGCCACTTGAAAGTTTGCGTATTGGAATCTCATGTCCATTTGAACCTATTATCTTCATCTCATCACCTTTGAATTGGAGCCTTTTATAAGCTAAATGTTTTCCCGAAACAATACGGTCAAATGTCGAGAGTTTATCATAATACTTGTCTATTGAAGACAACTTCTTATATAAGTCAGTTAGATACAACTTCAACACCTCGTTATAATGGACACCTAATTCAGACACAACCTCTAACTCACCGACTAAATCATATTTTTTATATTCTGAAATTTTCTTTTGTACTTCTTTGTATATTCTTTCCTTTTTAATATGTTTAACGTCGTGAGATGGTTTTATATCCGAAAGTCGTTTTACAAAAGTACCATCAATCTTAAGACTAGCAGAATTGTATGTTTTTTGCGCTTCCGTATAAAAAATGCTTATATTCCTTTGAATATCCTCCACCGTTCTTGAATACTCAGAATTACTCCTTGATACTTTCTTGACAACAAGACGTTGTTCCTCTATCATTGCACTTTTTTGTGTGTTTAGGAATTTTATCGTATTGGGCATATTCCTTTCAAAGAGCTCGATTAATTCCATGTCTGAATGAGCTTCAAAGTATTCATCCAATCTGTTTGCATCAGACATTCTAAATATCGGAAAATGTCGTCTTACAAAATGTTCAACTATTTGTTTCTCAAATTTAAACGATTCGCAGATATCCTCAGATTTATTAAGCATTACAAATTCTACATCTCCATAGTTATTGTCATAACTATTCAACTTGTTTATTAACAAAGAATATGTGCCATCAAAAAGGATCTCTATTCTATCAAAAGGCAACAAATAAAAATACCATAGTTTTAAAGAACACAAATGGTTTATAATCTGCAAGATTGTCGTCTTTCCAAATCCATTTGGACCTGTAAGTATCAATACATTTTCATCATGCGCAAAATTAATTTCGTAACTATAGATATAGTAGAGATTTGTTATTTTTAAAGATTGTATCATAATTGGTTGGTATGAAAAATTTAATATGAACCACTAATACAGCATGCACACTATCTTTCAGTGGATTAATCACTCTTGAGATTTATTAAAATCTTGCTCCGCCCGATGGTATCGCACCATATCGCTCCATGCGACCACTTGTGCGGACGGATATACCTTTACTTTATTTACTAATTAATTCCAAAAACAGTATACCATTTCTTTGCAAGAATATCCCCAGCAAATTCCTTTGCTGTATTTACTGCATTCTTTCCCATTTCTTTACGTTTTTCTGTATTTTCAATCATATAGCATATAGCATCTGCAAGAGCTTGCTTATCTTGATTTTTTACCAAAATGCCATTGATATCAGACCTTACCATATCAGATGGACCTGTAGGACAATCAAAGCTTACTACTGGCAAACCTTGAGACATGGCCTCAGCTATTACCATTCCAAAACCCTCAAAACGAGATGACAGTATAAAGAATGAAGCCTCTCGCATAGCAGAAGGAACATCATCTGTTCTACCCTTTAACATTACTGTATTCTCCATACCGCATTCCTTTATATGTCTTTCTATATCATCACGGAAATTACCATCTCCATAAATATATACCTTCCAGTTTGGCTGTTTCTTATGGACCATAGCAAAAACATCAACTAATGTGTCAAATCCTTTTTGATATTGTATTCGTCCCATAGCTATTGCAATATTATTGTCCAAATCAGAATGGAAATACTCTGGTACGACAACAGGATTAGGTATTAAAACTGTATGGTCGCTTCTGAAATATTTGTCGTAACAATCCTTATCAGCTGAAGTTAATACTGCAACTTTCTTGCATCGCTTATAGATAAATAATCGCAATTTTTTGAGCATAGTATTGTAATAACCATAATATACATGTTCTGTGGCTATTACCTTACTCATATCTACACCTGCTATAAACAAAGCAAATACATTAGGAAATGATTGTGCTATTATAACATCATAATGATGATTTTTGAAATATTTTCTAACAGCATTTATATTCCCAAGTACCGTTGTTATTCTACTTATAGAATGTGGCTTGGCATCATAATTCTTCTCTGAAAGGTAATTAATTTTACAGTCAAAAGGATACCATGGCTTTTCTGATGATCTAAATTGAGAAACAATTTCAATATCCAAACCTTTTTGATCTTTTGAAAACTGCAAAACTAAATTAGAAGTTACTCTCTCTATTCCTCCAGTATGAGTTATGTCGTCTATAAAAAAACACAGTTTCATATTATCTTATTTCATTTTGTTAATTAATGGTTTAATCGCATTTTGAGGCAAAAAGTCATTAGCCTTTCTGATACATCCTTGTTTAAGGTCTGTAATGATAGATGGACCTGTTATTATTTTCTCCATTATTTCTTCTAAATCAGTCGTTGTGTTGAAATTATATCCCAGTCCTGTCACTCCATCTTCTACAACATCTGCAAAGCTCTTCCATTTTGAAGCTATTACAGGTACACCAGCTGCATAGGCATCTATAATAGTACCAGGAATACCTTCTGTAAAATACTGAGTTGGGAATAACAAAGCGAAGTAACCAGATAATATTTCAACACTCTTATCAAAGGGAGCGTTACCTCTATAGGTGATGGCATCTGTAAAACTCTTTCGCAATTCAGCAAACCAACTTTCATCCTCACCCGGATCTACTGGACCATAAATATCTAAAGTAAATACCTTCCTGCCATACTTTTTGTTGAGTTTCATTACAATATCAGCAGCAGTCCCTATTCCCTTCTTCTCAGTAACACGTGAAAAAGTAACTAATTTATAAGGCTCAGAATATGAAGTTTCCAAATCATTTTTCTTAATGATAGAAAGAGGCTTACAATTTGGAACCACATATACATTGGTAAATCCAAGTTTCTGTAAGGCATCCTTCATCGTTTTCGTTTCCACATAAATTCCCGTGAAATCATGAAGTGCTTTCATTACATCAGGATGATTGGGCAACAAATCTTGTAGCCATCCACCTATTACAGAATAATGAAGTCGACGATGAAATAGTTTGTTCAACTTTGATAGAAGCTTTGACAATACCACCAAACCATTGTGGGCAGGCAATATGACAACATCCGTGCACGTTATCATTGCCCATAATAGTTGAAATGGCATTTTTATCCTGCTATTTTTAGCCAGTGTATCTATTCGATATATCTTACCGTATTTTGTTTCGAGAGCATCAGCAAGTATACATGTCTTTACTTCTTGTCCTCCCTTTGGAACATCCCATAAACGGAACGCTCCACAAACACATATTCTTCCCATCCTATTCCTTTATCTTTTGAATTGCTTTTATTAAGAAAGCCAATGATTTGCAGAAAACATTCCGTTGTTGTTTCTGCCATCTATTGGCATATTCCTTGAATATTTCCTTACCTGTCAAATCATACATCACTTTCATTTGTGCTATATGTAGATTATGATAGAAAGGTGAAGTTAGTTTTCTATCATAATCATATAAACTCCAATAATTGTTCTTGAAAATAGGCAGTGATTTAACAAGACTATCCAAAGAATTGTTTAAAAGACTCTTATATCTATCATTATCATTTGTAGACAAAACATAATCATACAATCCCCACCATGCAAATATCCATCCATTTAAAACAACTGGCTGATTGGTATATTCTCTGAAAACAAGTTTTCCATCAGCATATTCTGTAGTACCACCTTTCTCTATATCTTGAAGCATAAAATCCACAGCCTTTTGAGCAGCTTCACGATAGCTTACATTTCCGGTCAACGTATACGCTCTCAATAAAACAGAAGCTCCTTCTCCTTGAGCCATAGCTCCATAAGGCGCATTCTTATATACATGCGAGAAATTGTCCCATCTTCCCTTTTCGTCTTGTTTATCTAATGTCCATAAGGCGCATTGGATAAACTTTTTCTTATAAATCTCATCTTTTTCTATAAGCCACAAATCATAGCATCCTAAAGCATATTGGAAGATAGCCACAGGAAAATAAATATACTGACCATCTAATTGCTTAATCAAAGGTAGCTTATCGCTATACAATAAAGATTTGTCTATTGTAACTTTTTCAGTCAAATCATTATAATATCCTTTTATTTCGTCCTTGCTATAGACTTTTCCTTCTCCCTGATGAACATGTTCCACACTTTTACCTAAAAGCATTTTTGTCCATCGCTGTATTTGAATTATATTTACTGCCATTTGCTCATATATAAATTATCATAACCTTTGAACATTCTTTCGGTAGAGAAATCTCTTGATTTCACAAATGCATTTTTACCTAAGTATTCACGCAATTTTGCATCAACCATAAGTTTCTTTATTGCAACAACCAGTTGATCTGCATTAGGACTAATCAATATGCCAGACTTTCCATTCTCAATCATATCTGGAACTCCACCAACAGCAGAAGCTATAATAGGCAAACCGCATCCCATTGCCTCAACAAGTGTAATAGGCATTCCTTCATACAATGATGGAAGTATAAAACAATCGGCAGATTGTAAAAATGGATAAACATTTCCTTGTAGACCACAGAAACTTATTTCATTTTCCAATCCTTTTTGTTTTACTTCTTGCTTTCTTTGATCTTCATTACCAGCCCCACCAATAAGTTTTATTACAAACTTTAATCCTTCTTCTTTTAATTTTTGTGCTGCGTCTATAATAACACTATGATTTTTCTGCGGATTAAATCTACCTATATGTACAATGGTGAAAGGTTTGGAAGCGCGATAATCGGTTTTGATTAAACATTTATTTAAATCAGAGCCATTATATATTACCGGAGTTTGTTCATTTGTAATATGATATTCTTTCATAACACTCTTTTGTATTAGAGGGCTGATACTAACGGGTATAACGCTACAATGCTTAAAAAAGAAATGTGCCAATATTCGTCTGTAACCATCTACTTCCTTTGTGGCAATGTTATGTACTGTATGTATTCTTACCTTGACTCCTGCCATAATTGCTGCTGGTATGGCATATTGCATTACATATCTATGTGTATGAACAATATCAATATTGTATTCCTTCATCACTTTATATAGTTTATAAATAATAGATATGTCTATACCTGGCTTCTTATTAAGGTATATTATTTTCAATCCAGATTTTTCCATTCTCTCAGTTATTGGAGAATGAAAATCAAACAAACTTGCCACAATCACATTGTATTTACCAGATTTTTGTAATTGGTAACACAAAGATTCACACATAGTTTCTGCACCCGCAAGACCAAATTCGGGCATTACTTGTAGTAAATTTTTCATTGATTGAATTTATAAATATGATATGTTATTTCGTATAAAGTATTTAGAAAGAAGAGGAAAATAATTAAATTCCTTTTTTTACTGTACTTAGAGTTCTGTAAATAATAAGCAAAGGAAATTGCAAGTGGAAACATTGCAAAATTCAAAGTTCGAGTATATAAGAAGGCAGATACATTTTGCCCATAAAAAAGGAAACTAACATATACTAAAATATATGTGTATTTTTGTATATATATTATAGCTTTATTGCATGTATTTTTTATGTAATATTGAGTTGTTTCATAGAAATACAAGAATAAGGCCATCCACATAATACTATTGGTCAGAATTCCAAAAATATTGTATGCCCCCTCTGATCCACGTTCCAAATAACTTGTTCCTCTATCAATTGTTTGTTCTCCCAGAAAGCCCATTTCCAAAATATCACTTGATAATGTATAAACTGCAACATATAATACGGGAAATAAAATCAATGATGATATTATTATTTTTTTATTATAAGGCAATAATACAGCCAAAGGGAATAATAATGCATAGATTCCTAAAGACTTATGGAAAAAAGTTGACGCAACAATGGTTGATACAACAACAACAAATTTTATGGCATTACCTATTTTAAACGGAACATAAAAAACCAATGCAAGCATCATCATTGCAAATCCCAAAGTACCTCTTGTCTGTGCGAAAGGTATTAGCATTATAATAGCTATAACGAATCCAGTAACATCTGCTCTTATTTGTAAATGCTTAAAAGCTTTGATATATAATATGGCAGAGACTCCCCATACAAATAAACGCCATAAATAATAGCCATGTGGAAGATGCTTTATTATCCAGAAATGAGCAGGTTCTATATGCCAAGGAAATTGTGATTTATATAGATCTTCATATAGGCCTATATAATGATATGTATCAGCTTCAGCAAAAGCAAATACACTATATAATGTTAAATATAATATAACAAACTTATAATTATTAACATTTCTCACAATGCTATGACTCATGTATACTTGTTTATATTTTACTATCACGAGTAAGAATATTGCTAAACTAATACATGCGAGACCAGAACTATAACCAAATTCATTAACCATATCTTTATTTATATTAATGCATATATTTAATCAATGGACGACAAGCCCAATACATTCCATAAATAGAAAAAAAACATACAGTTCGTAATACCAAACTATGTGGACCAGATATTAGTGATATATATTTACCATATTGCTTAAAATTGGAAACATAATAACTTGAATCAAAACTATTAGTTTTCATTGCCCGTTTCATCACATATGGCACAGTACGTTTATACATTGCTATCAACACAGCTTTATTATCACCCAACAATGACTCTAAAGTATGCAACATCTTTAAATCCTGCAATGAACGTTCTGCAGAAATACTCTTAGACTGGCTGTCCGTTGTTGTTATCATATAATGATAATAAGCCTTATTTATATAGCTAATCTTTGGCTTACACTTTAAAACCTGTATACACCATATCAAATCCTCACAGCAATTAATGCCTTTCGGAAAGTTTGCCTTACCACTGTAACAAGCTCGTTTCACGAGCTTGTTACAGCAACTGCCATGCAGTTGCTGGAACAGTTCATAAAGTACAACATTGTTGTCAAGTTTTGTTGGCTGTTGCTTTATATAATTCTGTAGAGAACCTTCGTTCGTATAATAATCACAGATAACCATATCTGCATTATCATCTTTGGCTTTTTGATACAGTTCTTCCAACATCGTTGGCTCAACCCAATCATCAGGATCTATATGAATCGTATATTCCCCACATGCCTCATCTTGTCCTCGTTGTCTTGCCGAGCTTACCCCACCATTCTCCTTATGAATTACTCGTATGCGAGAATCTTTCTTTGCATATTCATCACAAATCTCACCGCTCTTGTCTGGCGAGCCGTCATCTATCAGCAGCAGTTCCCAATCTGTAAATGTTTGGGCAAGAATGCTGTCAACGCAACAATGAAGAAATTGTTCAACATTATATATAGGAACAATTATTGATATTATAGGTTTATTCATTTGATTCTGGTTATAATTTTATTTACTAACTGAATAATCAACATTTTTTCTGTTTGGTCAAAACATATAATATATGAGTATGAAATTACAGCTAAAACACTAACTACAATAACAACTATGAAATCCAGTACTATATTAGATATTAAATAATGTGGTATTACAGTCGTCAATACAGACAAAACAATGACACAAGCTAACGGAAAGGCTACATTATATATGTATTTTTTAATAGAAAATGACGTGATTCGCTTTAACGATATTAATCCTGCTATATGATTGGTAAACATTGTTATCAAAAGAGCATAAAAAACAAATTCTGGCACACAATCAATACACAGGAAAACATATGCCAAGGGAACAGACATTAAATTTGAAGCACTTGATATTGTTTGATAAAACTTCATCTTACCTGTAGCATGTACGATTACAGATATGGGAGCAACCAAACTTCCCCATGTGTTTGTTATAAGCATAATAATAACAAAAGAAGATGTGTGCTCTGGAACATTTCCTCCTAACCACATATTTAATATCGGAGAAATCAATAAACATACAGGCAACGACATCAAGAGAAATACTATACATGATAGTTTACTAACACTATTCATAAGATGAAAAGAACGATCATATTCACCTTTTGCGTAAGATTGCACTATCTGTGGTCTTGCAGGGGTTAGGATATTACTCGTAAAACCTAGTAAAGCACCATTTACCTGATTTGCAACACCTCTGGCAGCATTTACAATCGGACCAAAGAAGGCATTTAACAACAGATTAATACCTTGGTCGCGCATCATATAAGAAAATGATCCAAACATATTCCAACCAGCAAATTCAAGCATCTCTTTGAAAAACGCCTTGCGAGGCAGTAAACCCAAACGAAGATTCTTAAATTGTTTTTTAGCATACATTCTATAAGCAAAATAGTCAAATACAGTTATAGCCATGAAAAGGAAGCCATACAATATTAGCCTATCCCCATCAGATAGATACAAGGCAAACACTATTAACAACTTCAATACAGCGTCTATAATGCCTATATATGCATAATAGTTCATACGTTCATAAGCCATTATTGCTGACATATAAGGTACATTCACTATATTTAGGAACATTGACACCACACTAAACTGAAATATCCAAAATGCAGCAGACATTCTTGTTTCTGGAACAACCAATTTATTCTCCAAATACCATAAGCCTCCTATCTCTGTAAATAGAATAATGATAACAGCTAAAAGCCAATGTATCAACATAGATGCATTATATACCTTTTGTACACCTATTTCTCCATTTTTTCCTAACTCATAGTTGTAATATCGTTGAGTAGCACTTGCCATGGAATTATTAAGAAATGAGAACATGGAAACAAATCCACATACTACATTATATATTCCATAGTCTTCAATACCCAAGACCTTAAGAACAGCACGTGTTGTATATAATGATATAAACAATACAACAATCATCCGAATACTCATATACAAGCTATTCTTCGCTATTCGTTTATTATTTTCCGATGTTTGATTTGACATAGTTTTACCTAGACATAACATTATTCCCTACATTCATCAATATACTATCTTGCCCCATTGCTTTTCCAGCTGTACGAACGGAACCTTTGATAACTTCTTCGGGATCCAAATATTGCAGAGTTATACCACAAACAAAAAGCCCCCCAAAAAGAGCCCAAGGAAACAATCTTTTTCTCCCATTTTAAATGCATAGCTATAACAGCTCCTACAATATCTAGAAAAATAAGTACTATAACTGCAGAATGCCATGACTTATCCAAATCTGCAAAGATTAGAATAAAGCTAAGAAATACGAAAGCTAGAACTGATGATATTATCCACAAAGGATGGACTGAAACTACCTTGGCACCAATAGGCGATGTTCCTGTCAAATTGAAAAAAGCAGCTAAATCTTCCGGCTTGCCTTCCGTACCATCACTCAATCTAATATTATCCGACATTTTTACTACTAATTTTGTTTAAAATAACTCCAACATCCTTTATCGCGGAAACATTTGTCCAAATATTAACCTTTGCATCTTTCACCAAAGCAATCTTACCCTTAGGGAAGAAATACTCCGTTCCTTTTATCTTTACAGAAGAACTTAAAGGAGTAAATAACTTGGTTGCATCCAAAGCTTGCCTAATATTTTGCTTTGGACTCAGTACCTTATCTCTCACTAGCATTCCTTCACCCAAAGAACAAACCACGACTGCTCCGTCAGTCCAAGGGACAATCTCATAACTAACTCCGACACCATTTTTAAGGTGTGGTGCTAATTGTATCCTCAAATTATTTATATATTGCTTTATTACATCTTGCTTCATAACTTAAACCAACCTTATTAGATATACTTTATTTATATTATATGCCGTTACTTCTCTCGAATAACATGAACCGCATAATATTTCTTCAAATCTTCTATAGTCAATTTATTTGCAATCAAAAAGCTATGAATCTTATCAGTTGTCATGTCATTTAAATCGTATCCTTTAAACTCATGGATAAACTTTGAAAAATTGTTTTTTAACTGAGTTAAACATTCGGCATTCATAACATGAATTTCATGAGTAAAATCCGCATTTTTAGCAAGAACATTTGTAGGAATTATCAAAATTCTCTTAACATTATGTCCCTTACCATACTCCGACTCAAACCATCCGCAATGATTATTCATCTGACCAGCTTCATCCTTTGATATGGCTACACGAGCAAGATTGACCTCACTTTTACATTCTATCAAGAAATAGGTATCTTTTACACCACTCCATAAATTATCAGGTCCTTTTCTTATTTCAGAATCTGGACGCTGACTCTCAAATCCTAAGAGAAGTCCAATGTCTTTCACTGCCTGCTCAAATTTATTAGCGACCATCCCAAAAGAAAAATTGTTCAAGACATCATCATAATATAGTCGTAACTCTTGATAACTACCATATTTATGCAAGACTTTCAATACTGCCTCTAATTGGCTTGCACTTTTATTTATAAGTTTTTTATATGTTATACCAATTTCTGGCTTTAAAAGATTTGTATTATTTTCGTAAGCAGTCTTCTGAATTTTGATAGAATTTTCACGACTATCAAAATAAGTATAATAAGCTAAAAGCTGCATATACCATCCACGCTCACTTTCATCAGCTACATTCTGCAAGATTTTACGAATGTAATCACAGGCTTTATCATTATAGTTAGAATAACTTGCCTTGGCTGCCAAAAATTCATAATTAATCGATTCATAATTCCGAGTCTTAGACTTTACCACAATGTCATCCATACTTTGTTTATAATACTCTTTCCAATTTTCATCACGAGTTATAAACAAGCGAAGCAAATCGTAAATTTGCTTATATTCTTCACCTTCTTTTACATCTTCCTTCGCATCTTTTGCTATATCTAACCCAATCTCTATCTGCTTTTGGGTTTGAGGTGAAAAATATGAAGCAGTCCGCTTACTCATTACAAATTTTACCAAATCAGTTCCAATTAGAAATATCGCACTATAATCCTTCTCTCCTCTTACGCTTCTTCCCATCCCTTGCTCTATACGCTGAGCAATCTTTAAGTTGAGTAATTCACTATTTTCACGACATTGAAGTTCATATCTATCCGTCAAAGAATCGCAAACAGGGAGGGAATCAAGTATCAAAGTACGGCAAGCATCATCAGGTAAATCAATTCCATCATACCTATTGGCTAGAACTAACACATTGGAGCATTTGCCCATACGAAGGTCTGCTATATTCTCATTTATACTTTCATTATTTGCAACTATAGCTCCAAATTTCGTATAATCATCTGCCATCTGAAAACTAGGTGTAATTGCTACCCGCCCATATATGCGCTTTACATTTGAACGTCCTAAATATGCAACCATCACATTTCGCCCCAATTTTTCGTCTATAAGGGATGGTATCAATATCATCTTTTCTCCAGACCAAAGACGGTTTGGGTCAAACAAAGGATGTTGTATCGTATCTATACCAAAATGCAATCCTTTAATGAAGAACTCATCATTTTGAGTCGTCGCAGACATTAGTATGCGATGGTTCGCCTTGTCAAAGAAAGAAAACTTCTCTATTGGAATATAATTTGGTACAATCTCTATGACTTCACTAGAAATATAAGCATTGCAATGAGACAAATCATCCTTTATTAAAGGCCAAGTAAACTTAATCCATTCTTCATCATCCACATATTTGCTCAATATGGATATTAACTCATGTTGCTTATCAAGCCAAGCCCAATATGGAATAGGCATCACTGTACCAGACTTGTCATTATTGAGATCTAAATAGCTACCTTCGCCTTGTTGTTGCAAAGACTCTCGAAATAGAAGCTTAAGCTCATTATATGCATCCGACTTTCTCGGTATTTTCAAAGTAAAGTTAGCTTGTATGGATTCTATACAAGCATGGGAATCATCCAGGATACAGCATCCAAATGCGATAGTCTGTCCTCTACGTCCGAATAATGTACGACCGTTGAATACCTTATGCACATAAGTAATCAAAATTTTGTCTCCATTTTCATACTCCACAGGAAGATATGAATCAATTATTGTGCAAAAGGGAATACCAAATTTTTTAGCCTCCTTCATTACTTGTGCTGCCAAATTCTTGGTTGGGCATATGTATATAGAAGGGCCTGCTTTCTGATTCAATATAGACTGTAAGATCAACAAACCTATTAAAGTTTTTCCCTCACCCGTATGAAGCTTGATAATTAAATCTTTCTTATCTCTATAATGCTCATACCATTCGTCTAATATATTTTTTTGCACTTCTCGCAAAGGACCAGCTTCGGTAGTTCTGTCAAGACTATCGTATATTTCTTCAGGACGCAAAGCCTTTGCTACTTTTGCCTCTTTCAATTTTTTCCCAAAATCTATCATAATTATATCTTATTAAATCATTAACACTAAATACTTGCTATATTTTAAGCAGATATACAAACAAATTCACAATGATATCGAATGAGCTAAAAAGTCTTTCAGCATTTGATGCTTTTTTAGTTAATACTCAATTTAGGCCATAGCCCTTTGTATAGGCTCTTTTGCAAGTGCCTATATATTGAGTAAAATTTTCACTTGTTTATTAACTATTTCACACATTTTCTTCGCTCGATAATGCAAATTTGAGTGTTGAGTTTTGAATGTTGAGTGTTGAGTTATTCGCTGCTACGCATGCGATTGAGAGTTATTCAATATTGAATGGTTGCCTTGGCAATATTGAATTGCCTTTATTCTTTATCGAAAATGTTCCATATCTTCACTGCAGTACATGATTAAAGTTTAGCTGCCTTGCGCTTCTTCCTTTCTTACTTTAAAGCTTCAACACACGAAAGCATGTCGTCTAATTTTGCAAGTCGTTCTGCATTCTTCTTTTGCTGTTCATGGAAATCCTGCAAGACAAGCATCATCGCACGCTTCTCCAAGTCTATAGCATTTAAACACTCTATTAAATTTTTGATGGGATGTTTTTGCTCTTCTGCCATATCTTCAATTATATCATAAGGTACTTTATTACGTGAACAGAACTGTTCAAGCAAACTTGCCTTGCTCTTCTCTTATCGAAAATATTCCAAATCTTCACTAAGAGACTATTACTATTCTATCAATCAATGCATCAAATTTACTGATGATACTTATATCAAACTTTACATCTATGTATTCAGAGATTATAGAAACTATATCATCTGCATAATCATTATTTGTAAACAAATTAACCAAATCATTATAACTACGACTATTTCTAGGATTATTATAATATTGATAAACATTCATCAGTAGCTCATCAATTGGTAATGTTGCATCATTCAAAGTATCATCGGCCTGCTCATCAATAAGTTCTTGGCGCATCTTAGAAAGTCTTCCAGCCAATGTCCATTCACTGATGTCTTTTCGCGGATAGAAGCTATTGAGCAAATCCATAAAACTGATATTATTATTTGAAAGATTAAAACGATCTTCTGCTATTGATACAATATTATAATTGATAGCTTTAGCATCAATTTTAAAATTCAAGACAGAAAGTGTATTTACAAATTTCAAAGGTGTGTATATATACCATTCTCCAAGTTCTGGAAAACGCGCATTCATCTCCTTACGAATACGATAAAAGCTTTGATCCCAAGTTATCAAAAATGGTTCTTTAAAATCACAATCTACCTTAGGTTCATAATCTTTAGACAAAAGTAATATGGTCTTAAAATCATTATATAATGCAGTTGGTGATTTATAAACTTTATCTTCTTCAGATATATAGCTATATATCATTTCATATTCTTTTTTATACTTTTCATAATTAGGAAACTTTGGAACAGACAATACAGTTATACCTAACAATTCAAACCTATTTTTAAGAGTTCTACATAATTTTGCCATTAAACTATTAGAATCATTGTATCTGTTCTTTTTGTTACATAATAGTTTTGGCAATGGCTCAGCCATGCGTGTATTCCCTTGTGCTTGGGTGATGGATTGTGGTTTTTGTGCAAGAACAGGTATGTGGCCTAAT
>OJJU01000466.1_pt1 | contig 14974 bp, 8 predicted proteins | sample 1596141 | NCBI WGS metagenome assembly OJJU01 (sample SAMEA4350150, study PRJEB24818) | metagenome | biome: human; feature: gut; material: faeces | place: Denmark | collected 2013-09
GCATGACCCCAGAAGGAGCAGTTCTCCGATGGTGTGGACTATACATGGATTACAAACCTGGAACAGGTTACCGCATCAGCCGTCAGCGACGAACAGATGGCGCATGCTGCCGAGCGATTCCCTATCAATCCTCCACAGAACAAGGAGGAGTATTATTATCGCTCTATCTTCGCCGAGCATTTCCCAAGCGACAGTGCTGCCAAGAGTGTGCCTAGCGTGCCAAGTGTAGCCTGCTCTACAGCCGAAGCCCTTGCCTGGGATGCCTCTTTCAAGAATCAGAACGACCCTAGCGGTAGAGCCGTGGCGGGAGTTCATGAGCAGGCGTATAAATAGCGGCGTATAAATAACATTGCTTTTACGAGCAAGCATATCAATAATAAAATAGTTAGAAATAACCGATATAAAACGAACAAGAAATGGAAAAAGGATTGTACAGTTCTGCCTATGAACACGATGCGTGTGGCGTAGGTATGGTGGTGAATATCCACGGTAACAAGAGTCATGAGCTGGTCGATAACGCCTTGAAGGTCCTCGAGAATATGCGCCATCGTGGTGCTGAGGGTGCCGATAACAAGACGGGTGATGGTGCCGGTATCATGCTCCAGATTCCACATGAGTTTATTCTTCTTCAGGGTATCCCTGTACCGGAAAAGGGAAAATATGGTACGGGTCTTGTCTTCTTGCCTAAGGATGAGAAGAAACAGCAGGATATCCTCTCTATTATGATCGAAGAGATTGAACGTGAGGGACTTCAGTTGATGCATCTTCGCAATGTACCTACCAATCCAGACTGTCTGGGTGAGGCTGCATTGAGCAATGAACCTGCCATCAAACAGGTGTTCATTACAGGTGTGACAGATGATAAGGTGCCTGTCTTTGAGCGCATCCTCTATCTCATCCGCAAGCGCATCGAGAAACGAATCAGCGATCCTGATTTCTATATCTGTTCGTTGTCTAATTCGAACATCGTATATAAGGGTATGTTGAGCAGCCTTCAGTTGCGTCAATATTATCCTGACTTGACTAATAATTATTTTACAAGCGGTCTGGCTCTGGTTCACTCCCGCTTCTCTACCAACACCTTCCCAACATGGAGTCTGGCTCAGCCATTCCGTCTCCTTGCCCACAATGGTGAGATCAACACCATCCGTGGTAACCGTGCCTGGATGAAGGCTCGTGAGAGTGTGTTGAGCAGTGAGGCTCTGGGCGATATCCGTGAGATTTCTCCTATCGTCCAGCCTGATATGAGTGACTCGGCAAGTCTCGACAATGTCTTCGAGTTCTTCGTGATGAGCGGTCTGTCTCTGCCTCACGCCATGGCAGTGATGGTGCCAGAGAGCTTCAACGACAAGAACCCTATCTCTGAGGATCTGAAGGCTTTCTATGAGTATCACTCTATCCTGATGGAGCCATGGGATGGCCCTGCCGCCCTGCTCTTCAGCGATGGCCGTTATGCCGGTGGTATGCTCGATAGAAACGGTTTGCGCCCTGCACGCTATACCATCACCAAGAACGATATGATGGTAGTCGCATCTGAGGTAGGTGTGATGGATTTCGACCCAACCGAGATTGCCGAGAAGGGACGCTTGCAGCCTGGTAAGATTCTCCTGATTGATACCCAGGAAGGCAAGATTTACTATGATGGCGAAATCAAGGAGCGCCTGGCTGAGGCTCATCCTTACCGCCAGTGGCTGAACACCAACCGTATTGAACTGGAAAAGTTGCGCAGCGGACGAAAAGTGGAAAACGCTGTGGAAAACCTTACTCGCAAGGAATTGGAGTTCGGTTTTGGCGAGGAAGACATCGATGGTACCATCATCCCGATGGCTACCAAGGGTCAGGAGCCTACTGCATCCATGGGTAATGATACTCCGCTTGCCGTACTTTCCGACCAGCCACAGATCTTCTTCAACTACTTCCGTCAGCAGTTTGCTCAGGTTACCAACCCTGCCATCGACTCCATCCGTGAGAACCTCGTGATGAGTCTTACCGAGTATATCGGTCGTGTAGGTTCCGGCATTCTGAACCCAGACGAGAGCAACTGCAAGATGGTTCGCCTGCCACATCCTATCCTGACCAATACCCAGCTGGATATCCTTCAGAATATCCGCTACAAGGGATTCAATACCGTCAAGCTTCACATGATTTTCGAAACCGCCAAGGGCGAAGAAGGATTGCATGAGGCTCTGGATGAACTCTGCAAGCAGGCGGCACAGAGCGTGGATGATGGTTACAACTACATCATCTTGAGCGACCGTGGCGTGGATGAGACCCATGCCGCCATCCCATCATTGCTCGCCGTAAGCGCCGTACATCATTATCTGATTGATGCCGGCAAGCGTGTACAGACAGCCCTCATCGTTGAGAGCGGTGAGATTCGTGAGGTAATGCACGCAGCCCTGTTGCTGGGTTACGGTGCATCAGCCCTCTGTCCATATTTGACATACGCCATCCTCGACGACCTGGTCAAGAAGGGAAAGATTCAGGAGGATTACCATACAGCCGAGCAGAACTACATCAAGGCTGTGAAGAAGGGCTTGTTCAAGATTATGGCTAAGATGGGTATCTCTACCATCCGAAGCTATCGTGGTGCCAAGATCTTCGAGAGCATCGGTTTGAGCGAGAGCCTCCTGAAGAGCTACTTCGGAACAGAGGTGAGCACCATCGGCGGTATCGGACTCGAGACCATCGCCCGTGATGCCATCCGCCTGCACGACAAGGCTTTCGAGACCAAGAAGCTCGACTTCCTGCCAAGTCTCGGACAGTTCCACTATCGCAAGGACGGTATCAAGCACGCTTGGAACCCAGAGACCATCGCTACCCTGCAGCTCGCAACCCGCAAGGGCGATTACGATCTCTTCAAGAAATATACACATCTCGTTGACGATAAGCAGGAGCCTATCTTCATCCGCGACTTCTTTGGTTTCCGCAAGAATCCTATCTCTATAGATAAGGTGGAGCCGGTAGAGGAAATCGTCAAGCACTTCGTTACCGGTGCGATGAGTTTCGGTGCCCTCTCTAAGGAGGCTCACGAGGCAATGGCACTCGCCATGAACGCCCTCGGCGCTCGAAGCAATACCGGTGAAGGTGGTGAGGATAACGAGCGATTCCATTCTACACAGGATGGTATCAGCCTCTCCAGTAAGACCAAGCAGGTGGCTTCCGGTCGATTTGGTGTGACAACAGAATATTTGGTAAATGCAGAGGAAATCCAGATCAAGGTGGCACAGGGTGCTAAACCGGGTGAGGGTGGTCAGTTGCCTGGCTTCAAGGTCAACGAGGTCATCGCCAAGACCCGTCACTCTATCCCTGGCATCAGCCTGATTTCTCCTCCACCTCATCACGATATCTACAGTATCGAGGATTTGGCTCAGCTCATCTTCGACCTCAAGAATGTGAACCCTAAGGCGGCTATCTCCGTGAAGTTGGTAGCTGAGAGTGGTGTGGGTACCATCGCTGCCGGTGTGGCTAAGGCGAAGGCAGACCTCATCGTTATCTCTGGTGCTGAGGGTGGTACAGGTGCCAGCCCTGCATCTAGTATGCGTTTCGCAGGTATCTCTCCAGAAATTGGACTTTCTGAAACCCAGCAGACTCTTGTGAAGAATGGTCTTCGTGGTCAGGTTCGTCTGCAGGTAGATGGTCAGTTGAAGAGCGGTCGTGACATCATCCTGATGGCTTTGCTCGGTGCTGAGGAATTCAGTTTCGGTACGGCAGCCCTCATCGTTTTGGGTTGTGTCATGATGCGTAAGTGTAACCTGAATACCTGTCCTATGGGCGTTGCTACACAGGATCCTAAGCTCCGTGCGCACTTCCGTGGCAGCTACAAGTACCTCATCAATTACTTCCGCTTCCTCGCCGAGGAGGTTCGTGAGTATCTGGCTGAGATGGGTTACACCTCATTGAACGATATCATCGGTCATACCGAGCTCATCGTCCGCAAGAAGGATGAGGAGATTGTTCCTACCGAGGGTGCTGATGCCGTAGAGCCAGAGGTGGCTAAGAGCATCGAGGAGAAGGCAGACTTGCTCGACTTCTCTCGCTTGCTGCATCGTGAAACAGGTCATTGCTCACTCTATCATACTACTGAGCAGATTCATGATCTCGACAATGTACTCGACCAGCAGATTATCCGTGGTGCACAGCGTGCCATCGAGAATCAGGAAGAAGTGAACCTCGACTTCGCCATCAAGAATACTGACCGTGCTGCCGGTGCGATGCTGAGCGGTATGATTGCCGAGAAATATGGTGAGGCTGGTCTTCCAGACAAGACCGTGAACGTGAAGTTCAAGGGTTCTGCAGGTCAGAGTTTCGGTGCCTTCCTGGTCAAGGGAGTAGATTTCAAGCTCGAAGGTGAGACCAATGACTATTTTGCCAAGGGACTTTCAGGAGGTCGTATTTCCATCCTTCCTCCTATCCGCAGCAACTTCTCTGCCGAGGATAACATCATCGCCGGTAACACCGGTCTGTATGGTGCCACAAGTGGTGAGTTGTATATCAATGGTAAGGTAGGCGAGCGCTTTGGTGTTCGTAACTCCGGTGCCATCGCCGTGATTGAGGGTGCTGGTGACCACTGCTGCGAGTATATGACGGGCGGTAGAGTAGTAGTGCTCGGTGAAACCGGTCGTAACTTCGCCGCTGGTATGAGTGGTGGTGTTGCCTACGTATGGGATAAGAACCACAACTTCGATTACTTCTGTAATATGGATATGGTGGAGATTAACCTCGTGGAAGACAGCACCTATCGCAAAGAGTTGCACGAGCTGATTCGTCAGCATTATCTCTATACTGGCAGTAAGCTCGCCCGTACCATGCTCGATGACTGGAACCACTACGTTGAGGATTTCATCCAGGTAGTGCCAATCGAGTACAAGCGAGTTCTCCAGGAGGAACAGGTAAAGAAGTTACAGCAGAAGATTGCGGATATGCAGCGAGACTATTAATAAAGGTAAAAAGGTAAAAGGGTAAAAAGGTAAAAGAACCTTATCCCCTTTCCTTTTCCTTGAGTCCGGTAAAATGCGAGTAACAAATAAATTAATAATAAAGGTAACATAAGGTTTAAGTAAATAGCAACAAGCAGCAAGCAAGAATGTTCTTTTTACCTTTTTACCTTTTTACCCTTTTACTTTTAAAAAGATGGGAAATCCAAAAGCATTTTTGACTATACCTCGCAAGGAAGCAGGTTATAGACCAATTCACGATAGAATCCTCGACTTCAGCGAGGTAGAACAGACTTTGAATAGCAACGACCGCCGACAGCAGGCTTCACGTTGCATGGATTGTGGCGTGCCTTTCTGCCACTGGGCTTGTCCGCTGGGCAACAAGGCACCGGAGTGGAATGATGCCCTCTACAAGGGCGATTGGGAGCAGGCTTACCGTCTCCTCAATTCCACCAACGACTTTCCGGAGTTCACAGGACGCATCTGTCCTGCACTCTGTGAGAAAGCGTGTGTATTGAATCTCATGGATCATGAGCCAACCACCAACCGTGAGGATGAGTGCGCCATCGTGGAGCACGCCTTCTCTGAGGATTATGTACATGTTGAGATTCCTGAGCGTAACGGTAAGACGGTGGCTGTCATCGGTGCCGGTCCTGCGGGATTGGTAGCTGCCAACCAGTTGAACCATAAGGGATACAAGGTAACAGTATTCGAGGCACGTGAGAATGCCGGTGGTCTGTTGCGTTATGGTATTCCTAACTTCAAACTCAACAAGAGCATCATCGACCGCCGTCTCCGTCTTCTCGAAGAGGAAGGCATCGAGTTCAGATACAATCAGCAGATTGATGTAACTAAATTGCCAGAAGGCTTCGATGCCTATGTGGTATCTACCGGTACGCCAACGGCACGCGACCTGAAGATTCCTGGACGAGAGCTGAAGGGTGTTTATTTCGCCCTCGAACTGCTTTCTCAACAGAATCGTATCCTTGCCGGTATGGAGTTCTCTAAGGACGAACTGGTTAACTGCAAGGGCAAGGATGTGTTGGTAATCGGTGGTGGTGATACGGGTTCCGACTGTATCGGTACTGCTCATCGTCAGGGTTGCAAGAGCGTAACCCAGATAGAAATCATGCCGAAGCCTGTAGAAGGCCCTGAGGATCCTAAGAATCCTTGGCCAAACTGGCCTCGCACCCTGAAGACCACTTCAAGTCATGAGGAAGGCTGTACTCGCCGCTGGAACATCAACTCTCTGGAGTTTCTGGGAAAGAATGGTAAGTTGACAGGTGTGAAGGTTCAGCCTATCGACTGGAAGCCAAACCCGGAGGGTGGTCGTCCGTTGATGGTAGAGGCTGGTGAGCCGGAGATTATCAAGGCAGAGGCTGTATTCCTGGCAATGGGCTTCCTGAAGCCACAGCAGCCTGAGTTTGCTGAGAATGTATTCGTGGCTGGCGATGCAGCCAGTGGTGCCTCTTTGGTAGTACGCGCCATGGCAAGCGGCAGAAAAATAGCTGCCCAGGTAGATAAGTTCCTGAACAAATAAATCGGTTATTTTTAACTATAAGTGTAGGGAGGTTGACCTCAGTGATGAGGTTTTCCTCCCTTTTTTCTTCCCTTCCTTTTTTCTTCCCTCCCTCTTTTCTTTCCTTCCTTTTTCTTTCCTCCCTCTCCTTTGTCTTCTGTTCCGTCCCCCTTCTGCCCCCGTTCCAGGCGATTCCATCGCCTGTCCCATGAATAATAATCAATAAAAAAAGACCATTATTCGTGAATTCTCCCCATATTTCCCTTAATAATTTGGCATTCCCAAATATAAAGTGTAAATTTGCACTCAAAAAACTTCAGCTAATAAAAATTAAACTAAGGAAATAACAGAAAATGAAAAAGAAATTATCAACCGTACTTTTAGCATTGGCTGCCTTTATGCCAATGACTGCTCAGAATCTTGTAAAGGGAGATTATGGTTATCTCTATTGTCACATGAGCGATAAGGGTGAGTGGACAGCCTATGCCATTTCTCGTGATGGTTACAACTATCAGGATATCAATGGTGGCAACCCAATCTTCAATCCAGAAGAGCACGCCCGCATCGAAGGCGGTACCCGCGATGCCTACATCACCCGCATGCACAATGGCAAGGGTTACATCATGGTTACCACCGATATGTGCGTGCGCAAGAGCCACAAGTGGGATAACTATGGTATTGATCTCCTGAAGAGTAAGGATTTGAAGAACTGGACCAGCGTTACCTTCGATTTCCGTAAGGGCATGCAGAACTTCTGCGATGCTGCTACAGCTACATCTCCTTATAAGGATTGGAGCACTATCAACCGTGTATGGGCACCTCAGATTTTCTGGGATCCTGACTATCGTTGGGAAAATGGAGAAAAAGGCGGATATATGATCTACTATTCCATGCTCAATCGTGCTGAGGAGAAGTACGACCGCATGTATTACAGTTATGCCGACAAAACATTCACCAAACTCACCACTCCTAAGCTACTCTTCGACTGGGGCTATGCTACCATCGATGCCGATATCAATTTCCTGAAGAGCGATGGACTTTACCACATGCTCATCAAGAAAGAGGGTGGAAAGAGAGGTATTTTCACCGCTACCAGCAAATATCTCAATCATGGTTGGAGCGCTCCTGTCGATGATGACTTTGTAAGTTTCGAGGGAAATAAACTGACAGAAGGAAGTTCTGCCTTCCAGCTTATCGGTGATGATACCTGGCGTGTGGCTTACATCCAGTACAGCGACCATCCTAAACATTATCGTATCTGCAAGGCAGATAAGTATCTCCGCAATTTCTCCGATCCTGTAGATATCAAGGGAGTTACGGCTCCTCAGCATGGCAGTTTTATGAGAATTACCAAGAACGAGTACAAAATGCTCCAGAAATGGGATAAGGAGTTAAAAAATAAAGCAAAATAGGCGATTTTTTCAAAAAAATGTCGTACCTTTGCCACGTTATATCAATTGTATAGAAGTTCTGGGTGACTAGAGAAAGTAAAACTATATTATTTATGAAAAAGCGTTTCGGATTTATCGTGGCAGCTTTATTGACTGCTTCCTGTGCCTTTGCACAGACGATAGAGCCTTCTGGTGATAAGGGAGATAAGAACATTCTCAATCATCTGGATGGTTCTATCACTTTGGGAACCACTGGCGTGGGTGTAGATTTGGCAATGCCTATTGGTAAAATGGTGCAGGTGCGCACAGGTTTCAACTTCTTTCCGCATTATGAGCAAACCATGCACTTCGGGGTGCAGGTGGGTGATGATACCGATCCTACGGTACAGGATGAGAAGTTCAACAAACTCTCTCAGACCTTAAATGAGATGTTCGCATTTGAGGTAGACCGTAATGTGGATATGAAAGGTAAGCCTACGATGAAGAATTTCAAACTGTTGGTGGATGTCTTTCCTTTCCGCAACAAGCATTGGCATGTAACCACCGGTTTCTATTGGGGACCATCTACTGTAGCCAAGGCTGAAAATGCAGCTTATGATGCTACCTCTTTGGTGAGTGTTGCTATCTATAATCAAATGTATCAGCGTGTTCTTAATTCTTATGAGAATGATGTTCCATATATAAGTTTAGGTGATGCAGACCTTTATGCGGACGAGGAACTCTATAATAAGTTTAAAAAGTGGGGACGTATGGGTGTACATGTTGGTGATTACAATGACGATACTTCTTATCGTATGGAGCCTGATGCCAACAATATGGTTTCCTGCAAGATTAAGGTGAACAATTTCCGCCCTTACTTAGGTTTCGGTTATGGTGGTAAGTTGTCGAATCGTAGCGACCGTAATTGGATTTCGTTTGATTGCGGTGCCATGTTCTGGGGTGGAACTCCTCGTATCATTACTCACGATGGCGTAAATCTGGCTAAAGATGTGAAGAATATCTCTGGAAAGGTGGGCGATTATGTAAGTCTTTTCAAAGCAGTAAAAGTTTATCCTGTCTTGGAATTGCGTTTAACTCACCGTATTTTCTAATCAACAGCTGTCCACCGCATGCACATCAGCTGTTGTGCATGCGCATATCAGCTGTTATGCAAGCGCACAACAGCTGTTGTGCGACCGAGGATCCTAACTGTTTCTAAAATATATCCTATCTTTTCCAACAATATATCCTATATATTCCAACAAAAAGAGGGTGAATCATTAACTCATGACTCACCCTCTTTGTTTAATTGATAGATTAATCCCTTATTTTACCACATATTTCTTGTTCTTAAAAATGTAGATGCCTTCAGGAAGACCTTCTATTGATGTGGCGTTCTCACGAACTTTTATGCCATTTATCGTATAGATGTCGTTTGATTTATTTACATTTGAATCAATGACAATTGGTGTGATACCAGTATTATAATCAACCAGTTTCAATTCGCTTGGAGTTGCCGCCGTTACAGGGAGATAGGCTGTGTTGTGAGGAATGGCGATATAATAGTAATCGTAGTCACCATCAAAAAATTCAACAGGTGACATGTATTTATTTGAGTTATTGAAAACTAATTCGCCACTTTCATTAATGCCTAATACTCTCATAGTGTTGGCATTAAACTCGGTGTAGATGAGATGCTGGCTTAGCCAATCACCAAGGCAGAAGAATACTCCTTCTAAGCGGTTTGTTGCTTTAAGGCTATTGTTAGTGCTCTCTAATGGTGTAATTAAGTTGTCTTTAGCTTTATCAGAACTGCACTCAATTAGCACTGGAGTTTTTTCGGGGATTTCGCCTGTAATCTCTTGATATGTAGCTTCTCCCTTTTCATTGTTGATGGATGAAATAGCGAATGCTTTCATGCCGCTTGACTGAAGTTTGTATGGGAATCCAGTCAAATAGGTAGCATAGTATTTGCCATTCTTTGCTTTCACTAGAGGGGTAACGCCAATATAGTTGCTTCCGGAATTATTAAGCGGTATAATTTTCCATTGACGTGTATCTTCACCCTTTGTTTTTACGTAACTGTTATCTTCACCTTTGTTGCTTTCATTTTCGTCGCTCAAATAAAGTCTTGTGCCTTTATCTGTTTGCCAGAATTTATAAGATGCTCCATTATTATCGGTATCTATACGTACATAGTATTTAATAAGTTGGTACATATCTATACTCTGTGAAATGATATTGTATTCCGAACCATTTACCTTTTTGATGTAAAATATTGAACCTGGATCTGATTCGATGTCACTCCATTTCTTTCTGGTAGCGAGCGCTCCTGCATCAACATTGGTGGTATGTGCGTTGGCTCCACGACTATGGCGGTCAGCAAGTGTCATGTATCTACCGGTCTTTACATTTTGAATACGATAGAAACCATCGCCTTTTAACTGTGCATGCATAGTACCCACATACATGCAAGCAAGGAGCAATATAAGTGTAATCTTTTTCATTATGTCTGTTATAAATATAAAAAATAACCGATTCTCATGCATTATCACGATAAAATAGATAAGTATGAAAACCGGTTATCCTTTAATTATTATTGATGTGTTGTCTATTTCTTATATTTCAAATTACTTTGCAATACAGATTGTAACACGGTTCATTCCGTTCTCAGAGAATGGCTGAACGCGTGAACCGGCAGACTTCTTGATCATGCGGCTCTTGGCAACACCCTTAGCTGCAAGTGCATTGTAAACAGTCTGAGCACGGCGAGCTGCTACCTTGTCGTTGATGGCGTCAGAACCGGTACCCTTGTCTGCATAACCGGTAAGAGTAATCTTAGCATCTGGATTCTCCTTCATGTAGTTGACAATTTCAGTAATCTTTGATGCCTGTGACTTAGCAATAACTGAATTACCGATAGTGAAGAAGATATCACGACGGAACTCTTCTGCAGCAACTTCCTTCTTGGTCTCTACTGGAGCTGGAGCAGGAACAATCTGCTTCTCAATTACGCGCTCGATAATCTTCTCTACTGGCTTTGGAGCAGGAATGGTCTTGGTGGTGTGTGTCTTGCCCAAAGCAATCTTAGCACCTACCAATGCGTTGAAGTACCAGTCTGGGTTGCCTGCCTTCTTTGAGTTGTAATGGTCGCTCAAAGTGTTTGCAGAAACCTCAAGACCTAAGCTTACGCGGTCGCTGACACGGAAGTCAACATTAGCACCAACACGGGCAGCAAGGCGAACTTTTGAATCAGTCCAAAGGTAAGCCAAGTCTGATTCTGCTTTAGCAATCTTGTTAGCATCATTAACCTTGTCACCATATGCGGAGTTGAGCATGCTGTTGTATGCTTTATTCATGTTGTCCTGTGCTGTTGTTGCTTCATCATTGTTCCAAGCGATGTTGGCACCAATACCACCAAATACACCGAAGTTAACAACACGATTAGGATTGAAACCGCAGAAAAGGTTGCTGAGGTTGAATGTGGCGTCAACCATTGGAGCAACATAGTTCCACTTCCACTTGTAGGTCTGACCAAGGAAATCCTGACCAGCTTTGCTCTGCCATGCGTTTACAGAAATACGTGCGCCTACAACCTTATTAAAGTTATAACCATAACCAATCTGTACGTTTGGAGAGAGCAAGTCGCTGAAACCAATCTCGCCCAAAGTCTCCTGGCCACCAACCTGTAACTGGAGATAGCCGTGAGGGTTGAAGACGTTTACTGTCTTAGCTTCTTCTTGAGCAGAAGCTGCTGTGCAACCCAATGCCAATAAACTTGATAGTAATATACTCTTAATTTTCATAATATAATTCTTTATTAAAATTCTTTTTAAGATTGTTAGTGACAATCAAAATTGTCACCAACAATTGTTTCTTAAATTAATCTACTACCTTAACGAAGAACTCCTTGTCAACAACAGTCTTACCAAAGTAGTCTACGGCACTATATTTAATAGTATAAACTCCTGCCTTTGTTGCATTGAAACCAACCTTGTACTGGCCACTCTTCAATACAACCTTACTTCCACTCTGTCCAGCAGCAGTCAAAGTTGCACCACCATCAACAGAAATCTCCTTTAAGTAAGCAGGAGCAAGCAATTCTGCAGAGTAAGAAGATGCAACGAATACGGTAGACGCCTGTCCACCATTCAGCTTCAAGTAAGATGCACCCTCTTCAACACGTGCCAACTGACCCCAACTGCCACTATTAGTGGTATAGAACATTGCTGGCTGGAGTAAAGAGTTAGCCTTTGTCAGTAAGTTCTCGAACTTATTGATGTAAGCGTTAATGCGATTGATGAACTGACCATCGATAGCATCTGAGAATTTGTTAACCTTGTCAACAATACCATTAACATTGCCAATCATGTTGCCAACCTGATTGTTAATGTTGTTGATAATCTTGTTGAACTCATCCATAGGGATGGTAACATCGTATGTACCTGTAGTCTTTCCTACTTTTACCTGTACATCTTCAGGCTTAATCTTTACACTTCCGATCGTTACATCAGCTTTTGCACCAAGGCTTGATAAGTCGAAGATAACAGTCTTGTTATCGTCGCTGAGTTTACCTGTAATCTTATCCTTACCAATAATTGTTACGCCAACTTCAGGCTTTGGAACCCATACATTACCATTGATTTTAATGTTATCTACATCAGGAATACCTTCGAGAGTAACTTTCGTTTTGATATTTCCCATATGCTCAATAGGTGTCCAAGTAAACTTGTAGTTATTGAAGTTAATCTTAGACTGCAATGTAGGAATAGTTGGGAGGTCAGCATTTATGCCATCCTTCAAGAATTCGAATGATAATGGAGTTAATGGTGCTGCTGCCAATTCATACTTTGAAGTTACTTTCTTATTAACCAACTTGCCGTCTGTACCACGTTGTGACCAAGATGCCTCTACAGCATACATGGTTAAACGGTTGTTGAATGTACTGTTGAGAGTAGATGCAATGTTGCCAAGCTGCAAGTTCGTTGACTTAGGGTGCTTTAATTTCTCAAGAATGTTCTTGCCGGCATCCTTCAAATCTGCAGCGTCTTCTTGTGTGAAGACTTTAGCTTTATTGATAGAGTCTTTGTCGAGATATACCTTAACTGCATAGAAACCATTATTGCTTGTTGTTACAGCACGAGAAACACCTGCCTTTAAAACCTTATCGGTGTTAGCCCACTCTAATTTGTAAGGAGCAGCATGTCCCTGGCTATCAACCAATCTTAAGTGGATAGCAGATGGAGCTACATTTGCTGGATTGACAGTTACATAAATGATACCAGCATTATCTGCAGCATCACTAATCAATGTTCCTGCCACTCTCTGTCCGGCAAATTTTATACCCTGTTCTGCTTTACCATAGTATGCACCGAGGTAACCTAACTTAAGACCGAACGGAGTGTTCTCGTAACCAGTGATAGGACTTTCGGAAGCCTGAATAATAATTTCTGATACCTGCTTGTCAAGGATATCGTCAACGCTGTTCTTCAATTTGTCAATCTGACTCTGAATATCAGAAATCTTATTGTCAATTTGTGTCTGTGTATAGTAATCAACCAACTTTGTGCCAATCAAATCATTGATGTGCGCATCTGTAGGAATCTTTTTGCTAACCTCGTTAGTTGCATTGGTAATCTCTGTATACAAGCGAGCGCTCAAAGTATCAATACGTATAGAGTCGCTAATAGCCAGTGCCTTTGTATAGGTCATGTCTTTTACTAACTGGTCTACCTTAGAGGTGATGCCAACAGTGCCTGTCTCTTTGTTGTCATAAAGAGTACCCCAAATTTTAGCTACGCTGTCAGACAACTCTTTATTGTTGCCAGCGATTTTATCTAGAACATCCTTGTAAGCCTGTGAATTGAGAATGGCGGTATTCAAATCCTGGTATTTACCCAAGATAAGCTTTTTGATGGTCTCGTTCAATTGACCTTCCTCAATACTGCCTTTCGTTAAGTTGAGAATCGCATTTTGAACATCAGCGTCATTGGTAATGTTGTTTGTCAACTGCCTCTTTAATTCGTTGATGATGTTTTGGTTTGTCTTAATCTGATCCTCAATCAACTGCTTAGTTTTTTCATCTGTACAGCTGCAAGACCTAATAGCTTCGAGCTTTCTAGTAAGCTCCTCTACATCCTTAGCCTGCTGAGCAATGAGCTGGGCAATGTTCTTGTTTGTCCCAGCCAGATTCTCGTAAGCTGCATCGCTTTCGGTATCTTTGCAAGATACGAAAGTACTTGCTCCGCCCAATACGAGGGCAGAGAAAAGCAAAATACTAGTTACTTGTCTTTTCATTTTATAAAAACTTTAATTAAACTTATGTTGTCAAACTCTATAAATAAGCCATTCGCGCCTGTGACAACGTAGCTTTGAGTAGCATTGCATTGAGGACACGCATTGACTCTTTTTATTTCATTCTTAGATATTTAATTCTCTTAATTTCTTTAATATAATGTATATATACGGTGCAAAGGTATATTTTTTTTTGCAAACTCATCGTTTTTTTGTTGTTAAAATGTCAATTCTATGCTTATTTTTACTTTTTTTAAGCATTTAAGCCCCTTAAATTCATTGTTTTCTAGTGCATTAACGTATATTAAGCGAAATATGTGACGTTTTGTGTTGATGTATGTCAATTCTTGTTTAGAACTCTGCTCAGTACGTTTTGGTTGCCGTTTATTCTCTCTATGGATGCCCAGTTCTTCAGTGTATCTTTGAGATAATAATTATATAATGTTCATGTGCGCACGCGCGATTGTTGTTACAGTTTCATCTTTCTTGTGTTACAGTTTCATCTTTCTTGGCTTTTGCTTATTCTTTACATAAAAGAGATTCTTTTCCACATTTAATGATATTCCCTGTCTTTTCGCTAAAATAGGCGTAAATAGCCTCAAAATGCCGGCTAAATGTTTATGAGTGTTAAATAACGGAATAAAAATGAACTTTTTTCTTGAAATATTTGGTGGAATGGAAAATTGTTTGTACTTTTGCACTCGCTTTTGAGAAATACAACATCTCAAGCAACTAAAGAAAGAGTTCTTTGAAAGATTTTACATAAACAGACAAGTAGTACAAGAAGCGGTTTTGGATTACACCTTATTATATATAGGGAGTATGAAGGAACTGGGTAAAAGAAACGAACCGTC
>OJJU01000468.1_pt1 | contig 14945 bp, 8 predicted proteins | sample 1596141 | NCBI WGS metagenome assembly OJJU01 (sample SAMEA4350150, study PRJEB24818) | metagenome | biome: human; feature: gut; material: faeces | place: Denmark | collected 2013-09
AGCAGCAACTCATCCATGTGATTACCGAGCTATATATCACGGAAAAGGAGTATGTAGAAAAGAAGCAATCCATCAAACCGGATTCTTCTACTCCCAAAGAATCAGCTGCCGCCATTACCGATTTCTGCATCAGAAACAAGATACCTTCCTTGCCTGAAGCAACAGAGCAGGAGATGCAACAGTTGACTCCCTATAATCCTGCAAACATGAAAGAGATAAAGGAGTAAAAACAGGCAAAATGCATAAAGTTCCAAACACATCGTTCCCCCATACGAACAGAAAAGTAAGCGTGTGGGGGAGACTTACTGAAGATGCTTTGCAGATATACCATAAAGAGAAACGCCCAAGGTTACAGGCAAATTCTTTTTCCTATCTGTACACAGATTTCTTACGCAACCCTTCTTGAAATAAGCAGGAAAATGAATTTCGCCATTACCGCTACTTGCCATAACAGCTATACCTATATAATATTTATGATTGCGCTCCAGCTTCAACGGTTCTTCTATCCAAACAGACAAATCCTTCTTATCTGAGATTTCGGATAATCGGACGTACAAAGGTCGATGCTGTACAGGCACAAAAATTGTTCCCTTTACTTCATAAATGATCAAACGAATTGTGCATGAAGCAAAAGTACATTTTTGTACTCGCAACTTGGCTGTTTTCACATAATAGTCTTTATTTACAACAAATAAGGGGCCCGTTTCATATTTCGTGTTTCTAACGTTATGAAATGCAACATCACCTGGTGCCCGAACTCCCTTTCCAAGAATACTTTCCTGCTTTTTTCCGGAAACAACAGTTACATCAGACAAATCACAGGTCTTTTCCTTCAACGTAAGTTGCAGCGAAGTCTTTTTGCTATATACATCATAAGGAATTTTACTGGTCTGATAACTGATATGACTAATCACAAGTTCCTGTTTCATACCATCGGGCACCACCAGAGAGAAATTCCCTTCCTTGTCAGATACTGCATATATACTATCTACATATACGCTAGCGAATTCAACGTTCTTACCAAATTCATCTACAATATGTCCTTTTATAGTCTTATTTGCAGCAATACATGCCAAAGAAAAGAACTCGCAGACAATCAGAAAAAATATAAATCTCCTCATATTCATAGCTTTAAAATTTTATTAGAAATTATTTTATGCTTATATGTACAGAATCGTTATTTAAATATAGTAGCGTAAATCCCGATAGGCAACAACATGCCTATCGGGATAATCCATAATATATCTACATTTTCCAAAAAACTTGCTTTACTGTGGCTGCAAGGTATAATCAATCTCACCATCCTGAGGACGAAGAATGACTACCAATGTCTGATAGGTATCAAAGGTCTCATCCCAACCATCAAACTTCATCGGCAACTTGTCGATAGGGAAATAGCCATCGCCCTTGCCACCATAGCCATAGTTTACATGCACACGTCCCTGCTTGTCATAACCATCGATGACGAAAGAATGAGAGAAATAGTTCGCCTCACCATTCTTATAAGAAGTACCACCATAAAGCACTGGGCGACCGGCACTCAACTCGCGGAATACGACCTCCTTCCAAAGCTTGGCATCCTGCTCGTTAGGATAATCACGATAACCGTAATACTTCACTATGTAACCAAACTTGGCAGGAAGCCCCGTTGCCGCCTCTTTCGGATAAGCGGTGCTGACACCAGAACCATAACTGGTGTTCACAGCCTCACCACAATGAGCCATCAACTGAGCTACGGCATTAGCCTGGGCATCGGTATATTCCACACCCTCGTAAGTAGGCAACATCTGGTCCCAATCAATCTTGGTTCCATCGGCATACTTTTCAGGATACTGATAATAATTCATAATCTGAGCCAAAGCCGTAGCCACACAGCCCGTAAGCGATGGTTTGCCATTATCTAATGGAGTGGCATTATAATAAGGTGCATACTGATTCCAGGTTGTGGTGAGAAGCGCAGGAACTTCTTCCTTGCAGCCCTCAGGGATGTCATCACCCTCGCTCCAGGTGAATTCATCGTAACCGCCTTCGCCTACCTGGTTGCCATCATAATCGTTCAGGTAAGAATAGAACCAGACATCACCCTCTTCCTTGGTGCCATCAAACTCAGAATAACCGCCAGCGGTATAAAGACTTACATAATACTGGCTGCTTACATAGAAAGCATAATAGCCATTGCTTGCCGTACCCACAGGAGTAATCTCGGTAGAGCCCTCCGGAACGGTGAAGCTGATACTGTAACCTTCCTCGCCAAACGGATTCTCGATGGTATAAGTGCCATCATCGTATGCCACGATGGTTGCCTTGAAACTGGTGCCCAGACCTACGGATGTATAAGTACCGTCAGCTCGCCAAAGCTCACTCTTGGTACGCTTGAAGGTGAGCGAGATAGGCTCAGAATCGGCATAGTTCTCATCATTGCTCGATGCGATAATCTGGATGGTATATTCACCGATAGGCAGGTCGGTAAGGGTCACACTGTTGGTTTCCACACTACCCGTCTTCACCTCGCCATCTACCGTATAACTGTACTTGTAGTAATCGGCATGCTCCACTGCCGGCCATGAAATCGTGACACCGCCATTTCCGGTTTCTGCCGTAGGAGTAGGCTTAACCAGCGGAGTCTTGGCATTAGTGGTTGCCTTGAGGGTTGCGATAGGCGAAGTGGTCTTGTCGCTGTTCAAAGGCGAATATGCCCATACCTTCAGGGTGTAGGTGCTGCTAGGCTTCAAGCCCGTGGTAACTACAGATGTGGCTGCGGTTACACCACCCTGCACTACCTTTTCATCGGCGTCGTAAAGCTCGTAGGCATACTGGGAAGCGCCAGCCACAGGCTGCCAGTTGAAAGCCAGCGAACTTACCGTCTTGCTTCCTTCGGTAACAGCAGGAGTCTCCAACTGCGTCTTCACCACATCGTCACTGCTGCAGGCAGTGAAGGTTGTGGCAAGGAGGAATGCTGCCATCAGCAGCATCCCCATCTTGCGTATTATTGATTGATTCTTTTTCATCGTTTTCTTTCTTTAAAAAGTTTCATTACTCTGCGGCTGGAATATTGGTGCTGTCCCAATACATATATATATAGGTATAGCCCGATTCGTTACCGTCTGAATAATAGATATAAGGAGTCTGGAAACCGGCGTATGATGTGGTTGAACCACTCATGTCGATGGATGCATAGTCATCGCTTGTGGTATCCAGATAGAAGTTGATGTAGCTGATGCCCTTGTCAGCTCCCTCTGGTGTCCAGCTGGCATACTCATAGTTATCAGCATCCTTCATCAGATACCAGTAAGTACCACCATCAGGATCGTTCATATAATGGTCGGCTGGCATGAAGATACCCTTCCAGGTGCTTCTGTCGGAAGCAGAGAATGCCGAAGCTGTCCATGTGCCGTTGGCATCCTGCGGAATAATATAGAAGCCCAGGTTGATGCCAGAACCCAGATAGTTCTCGATGTAGAACTTGTTCTGACCCTCCAACTGATAGATATCTGACTTAACTGATGGGAAGATATTGCTCTGATACATGAAGGTGGCATTCTCCACCACCTTGACCCAGCGGGCCACCATCACGGTGTAACTAAACACCGGCGAACCATCTACCTTGACATAAGGATTCGTGGCAGCCTCATCCAGATGGATGGAAAACTGATATGACTGGAGTGCCTGGAGACCAGGACAAGCTACGGAAAGAGTTGCCTCTGATTCACCATCCTTAAACTCCACAGCAGCAGGAACCTTGAACACGGCATCTGCCTTATCCACAACCACAGGAATGGAAACATCGCCCTTGGTGTTCTGGCGCTTCACCTTTAAATCAACCTTTGGTCGAGCCGCATATTCCTCAGGAGTAAGCACCTCGCTGGCTGCATTGGCTGCAGCAAAGTAGGCTCCCATATTATCCTCCGCCACTTTCTGGGCAGGCTGATAATCATCATCGTCGCTACATGCAGTGAAGGCAGTGATGGCCATACCCACAAGCAGCATATATAATAAATGTTGTAACTTTCTCATTTTTCTTGTTCTTTTTAAATAAATTACTCTGCCGTAATGGCACCAGATGGATTTGGACCAAGCACCACTGCCGGGTTTCTATCCTTCTCATCCTCAGGAATCATATAGTTCATCCAAGGTGCCACATAGCCGGCATAAGAGTTGAGCTGATAGCTTGGCTCGTAGTTGCTGCCTGCATAATGGCGCTTGATAGGGAGATTGAGACGCTTGTAATCGAAGAACACCAGACCCTCACCCCACAGTTCGATGCGGCGCTGCACCATCAGGGCTGTGATGAAATCGTCCATGGTCTTTGCCTTGCACTTGTAGGAACCGTCGGTGTAACGATACGTGTTCACGAAGTCCTGCAAAGCCTGGGCTGCTGCCTCTACACCCTGGGTGTGAGCGATGGCCTCGAAATAATCAAAGTACATCTCCTCTACACGCATCAGCGGCAGCGAAGCAATCTGACCGGTCTCCAGGTCGTTCTTGGTGATACCGCCACTACCTGCACGGAACTTCATGTTGGCATACTGAGGAAGCTTGGCCCACTGCTCACCCGTCATCTTGGTCTTGTAGCCCGCAGGCACACTGTCCTTGCCAGCCGCATTGATCTTCTCTCCGGCATCAGCAGGATTTACCCAACTCTGGCGGCGCCAGTCTTTCACGGAAATCTTGTCGTAGAGTGCCTTGCTGATGCAGCGGTATGAGTTAAACTGAGCCATGCTCCAGGCCGCCTCCGAGCACATCCAGCCCCAGAAGGTGTACCACTCTGAGGTGTTAATCTGCTCCTTGCTGTTAACCAGCGTACCGAACATCCAGGAATCGTTGGCAGTGTTGAAGCCCGTATTGGTATCCGACCACTCCGCTTCTGTCAGCGGCTTGTAGGTATCGGCATGGATGGCCTTCTGCGCATATTCAGCAGCCTTGGCAAAGCAGTCGTTGGCAGAAGTGATGCCCAGCTTGCCATATCCGTCTTCGTTCTTATCGGCCTCAATCTGCTTGGCAAGGTCGTCGGCACTCTGCTCAAAGCGGGATGCCATGGCAAGCCACAGACGGGTTTTCAGACCATAGATAACACTCTTGTCCATGAAAGCCTTGTTGCTTCGGCTGTAATCGCCCAGCGCCTCCTCAGCCATGTTCAGGTCGTTCATAATGAAACGGTACATGGTGTAGAAAGGCGCACTTGGGTTGTTGCCCAGTTCCGTCTTGCTGGTGGTTTCCTTCACAATAGGCACCGTGAGTCCATATACTCCAGCCTTGTCAGCGGCATCATCCAGACTAGCTACACCTGTCTTGCGATACTCATAGAGTCGGTACAAGTCGAGATAGAGCATGGCACGATAGCCGTAGCCCTGACCCTGATAAGGCAATGCACTCTTGTTGCCACCCTCCACAGAACTCTTGGTGGTGGAGATTACATTATTGGCATTCTTGATGAAGGCATAGTAATAGTAGAACGGATAATAATATGCGTAGCGCAAAGAAGATCCATCCTCTGTATACGACCAGTAGTTATAGCCATTGTCGCTCATCGGGAAATCCTCGCAGAGCAGGTCGCGCATGTACATCTGGCAAGGATAACCCCAGTCCTGGGTATAGTTGCTACCGCCGTAGGTATTCCAGGTGGTGAGGAAAGAAGGAAGACTGTTGGCAAGATATTCCAACGACTTGCTTGAGGAACTGATCTGCCCAGGCACTGCCTGATTGTTCGGATAGGTTTCCTCTATACAGCTGCTGAGGCTCAGCACACCCAGTGCCATCCCCATCGCTGCGATGATATGATTGATATTTCTTTTCATTTTGTTCATGTCTTATTGTTTTTGTCGTATCTTTAGAACTGCACAGAGATGCCTCCGGTGAAGGAACGAACCTGTGCATAGGATGATTCTGAAGAAGTTCCCCAGAAACCGCCACGTGGGTCGAAGCCCTTGCGCTTGCTCCAATAGTAGAGGTTGTCGCCCGATACATATACTCGCAGGTTGCTCAATCCTAAACTATTTACCCATTTTCGTGGGAAGGTGTAGCCCAGGTTGATATTCTGCAGGGTAAGCGTGGAAGCATTCGTCAGGAAGCGGTCGGAAGTGATGGCCGAACTGGTATCCACATCCTTCACGGCATACTGGAAGCGTGGGATATCAGAATTGGTATTGGTTTCTGACCATGCCTTCAGGATATCCTTGTGCAGGGAGAATCCGGTGTTGCCGGAAGATGGATTACCCATCAAAGCCTTGTAACCGTAGTCGATGGCCTTGCCGCCCAGACTGTAGTTGAAGGTGATGGAGAAGTCGAAGCCCTTGAATGCCAGGTTGCTGCTGAAACCTCCATAAAGGTCTGGGTCTGGTGTACCGCAGTTGAAATAGGATGCCGTAGAGCTGGATGTGGTGGTGGTCAGTTCGCCGGTAGCCTCATCCTTCACATACCAGGAAGACTCACCATCTGCCGTAACTCCGGCATATTTCTTCAGGCGGAAGGTGTGCATAGGCAGACCCTCGCCATAGAAGTAAGGATCGCTTACGTAACCAGGATGTCCATCGAGCATACTGCCCTTGTTGTCATCGTTGAGCATCGTAATCTTGTTCTTGTAGTGGGTGGCGTTGAGGTTGATCATCCATGAGAGGTCCTTGGTGCGGATAGGCGTAAAGTGCAAATCTACCTCCACACCGCGGTTGACCATATCACCCACATTGTCATAAGAACCGGTATAACCGCCTGAGAATGGCACATATACGAAGCAGAGCATATCGGTGGTCTTGCGACTGAAGTACTCGATGCTACCCGTGATGCGGCTCTTGAGGAGTTCAAACTCGATACCTGCATTGAAGTTGCTGTTGGTCTCCCAGGTAATATTCGGATTACCCACGGTGTTCTGCACAAAACTTACCTCGCCATTGAAATTGCTGAGATAATAAGTATCGGTATATCGGTAGTCACCGATAGCATCGTTACCCTGCTGACCCCATGAAGCCTTCAGCTTCAGCATATTAATCCAGGAAGACTGGAACCATTTTTCCTTGCTCAGAATCCAGGCTCCGCCGAAGGAATAGAAGTTACCCCAGCGATGGTCGGGATGGAAGCGGGATGAGGCGTCTCTACGGTAAGATGCCTGCAGGAAATACTTGCCATCGTAATCGTACATCAGTCGGGAGAAATAACCCTCGGTGTTATAATTGCTGGTGTTGCTGCCGTTGGAAATCACCTTCACGGCACCATCCAGTTCCTGTGCTCCGAAATAAGAGAACATCTTCTCCTTGTCACCACTCAGATAATTGTACATGTACTTATAGTTCTCATGACCCAGCATCAGGGTAAAGCTGTGCTTGTCAAACTGCCTGCTGTAGTTGGCTATCTGCTGGAAGTTGACCGTATAGGTCTGATAAGCTGCCTTATATACATATCCACCCGGATAAACCGTTGCAGTATTTCCATAGAAAGGCTGGGTGGTCTGTGTATTCTTCCACTCATTGTCGGTCACGGTGCCGTTCAGTGTCAGCTTCAAGCCCTCGACAGGGGTGATATCAGCAAAACCATTGAGGGTGAACACATTGGTAAAGGTCTTGTTGGCGTTGAGTCTATCCGTCTGCAGGAAGTTTCTCAGAGGTTCCAATCCCGTAGGACGGTGTGCACCGCCATTTCCGCCATCACCATAGTCATACATTTTGCCATTCTCATCGGTCATGATGTTGCCTTCGCCATCACGCAGATAAACCGGATAGATAGGTGCAAAGCGAGTGGTGATATCGAAAACCGTCTGGCTACCATCGCTCACATCGTTCTGGTCGGTATGGGCAAAGTTGATGTTCGTGCCCACCTTCAGCCAGTCCTTGGCCTGGTAATCAGCCTTGACACGGGCTGTATATCGCTCGAAATCAGAGTTATATACGATACCCTCGTTCTTCAGATAGCCCAGGGAAGCATAGTAGGTCATCTTGTTGCTACCACCGGTAATACTCATGTTGTATTCCTGGCGCAGCGCATTGCGGAAAGCCTCATCCACCCAGTCGTCAGGGGTAAGGGTATAGAACTTGCCGTTGTTATAAACACGATTGCCCAGGGTGGCATTCGGGTTCAGGCGGCCGTTGGTTCCAATGAGATACTGTCCCTCAGGAACGGCATAGACCACATAGCCCAATCCGCCCTTGTCGCTTGTCTTGCCCATGGTTTCGTTGGCAGCAACATGCGCATCAAAAGCCGACATGCCCTTATCGCGTACATTATAATTATAGAGAGCCTTGTAATAGGTTTCATAATACTCGGCAGGGTCGGTGATGCGGTCGTAATCGATGGTTGCACGACTGTTGCCGCTCCACTTAGCCTCGAAGCTGATGGTAGCCTTCTCAGCCTTACCCTTCTTGGTGGTAATCATGATAACACCATTGGCACCACGGGCACCATAGAGGGCGTTGGATGCTGCATCCTTCAACACGGTGACACTCTCCACATCGTTAGGGTTGAGGTTGTTCCATCCGCCATCGTATGGAGCACCATCCACGATAATGAGCGGAGATGTTCCGGCGTTGATGGAACTGAAGCCACGGATGGCAAAAGAAGGAGTGGCTGTTGGCGAACCGGATGTATTGGTCATCTGCACACCGGCTACCTCGCCCTGCAATCCGCTGAACACATTGGTAAGCTGCTTTTTCTCCAGCAGGTCACCTTTCACTACACCTGCAGAACCCGTGAAGGATGATTTCTTCTGCTCACCGTATGCCACCACGATGACCTCATCGAGCTGACGGTCCTGCGACTGCATGTTGACCTTCATACCCGGCGCCGCCTTCACGGTCTGTGAATCCATACCAAGATAAGAGACTACAATTGTTTCTCCTTGTTTAGCACTCGGCAAGCTGAACTTACCATCAATGTCGGTCACGGTTCCGGTTTTAGAACCTTTCACCATGATCTGTGCACCCACTACAGGGTCTCCATTTTCATCGAAGACCTGTCCCCCAACCTGTCCGGAAGACTGTGCCAGCACTTGCCCTGAAGCTGCCAGCAACAGGGAAGCAAATAAAACCTTCATTTTCATATATCTTCTCTTCTTATAATTATTATCTCTTATAATACTCGTCTCTTTTCCTCTCATTATCTTGAATACACCTATTTTATATATTGCTACGTTATCCATTACAAGTTTTATATAAAATATGTATTCAGATGCAAAGGTAATATAAAATCCGTTAACAGCCAAACAAAAATCACAATAATTGCCGTTTTGCATAGCAAAAAGATACATTTCACTCAAAACCAACGTATTAATGCCATTTTTCAAGATTCAAATTCCCGAAAAAGGCAACAGATTTCCGCCCGTAACACCATTGTCGCAGCTTCGTCAATGCCTTTCAACCTCATTGCAACCATGGTGTAATAATGCTGCCGTACCTTTGCAACCGAAATCAAACGATATTGGTTATGAAAGTAAAAAGGGGAATTATTGTATTAGGATTGCTCTCGGCGGCTAACATGCCAACGTGGGCGCAACAGATTAAGGGTGTGGTTATCGACCAGAAATCGAAAGAGACACTCATCGGTGCAGTCATCACTGTGGATGGAACCAACGTGAAGGCTATCACCAACATCGACGGAAACTTCCAGATTGATGGATTGGATAAAGAAAAAACATATACACTATATATTAATTATGTAGGATATAAGACTCAAAAAATTGACGGGGTTCAGGCGAAGGACGCAGACCAGGTGATTGCGCTGCAACCTGATGAACAGCAGCTGAAGGAGGTAACCGTTACCGCAGTGGAAAGGCGTAATACGGATGCGGCAATGATACAGGTGGCCAAAAGCAGTCCCGTCATCGTGAGCAATGTTTCGGCACAGGAAATATCCAGAACTCAGGATACGAATGCGGGTGAGGTGATACGCCGAGTGCCAGGCGTGAGCCTCATCGACGATAAATTCGTAATGGTTCGTGGTTTGTCGCAGCGTTATAACAATGTGTGGGTGAACGGAGGAGCAGTGCCAAGTTCTGAGGCTGATTCCAGGGCATTCTCCTTCGACATCATCCCAAGTTCGCAGATTGACAACCTTACCATCGTGAAGTCGCCAACGGCTGAATATCCCGCTGATTACTCTGGCGGTTTCATCATCGTCAACACCAAGGAGATTCCGGCAAAAAACAGTTTCAACATCGCCGTAGGCGGAAACTGGAATACATCTTCTGCCTTCAAGGACTTCTCTTACTCAAAAGGTTCCGGAACCGATTTCCTTGGGTTCGACAATGGCTTGAGAAACCTGAATGGGGGCATCCATGCTGACTTGAATCCGCAGCTCGATGCCAACGGAAAACCGGTGGGCGATTATGCAACTTCGCTCCTGGGCAACGGATTCAATAATGATTGGCTCATCAAGAACAAAAAGCCTTTGGGCGACTTGAAACTGGCAGCCAGTCTGAACCAGCGCTGGATGCTCGGCGGAAGAACACTCGGCATGCTCACCGCCCTGAACTATACCAACGAATACCGCACCTACGAGAACATGGAGAACAACCTCTATGGCATCTATGATGCGGCTAATGACAAGCCGAACTATCTTCGTCACTCTGTTGACAACCAGTATAATAATAATGTGAGACTCGGAGCAATGCTCAACTTCACCTTCCTTTCCAAGGACGGCAACCACAAGTATCAGCTCAAGAACATCTTCAACCAGTTGGCTACCAGCCGATATACCTGGCGTGATGGCGTGAGCGCCCAGTCGAATTTGGAGCGAAGCGCAGAGTATTACTACCGCAGTCGAACAACATATAACGGTCAGCTTACCGGCAAGCACACCTTCACTAGCGACGCCCTTGACTGGAGCATCGGGTATGCGTATGCCAACCGTCATTTGCCTGACCGTCGTAGATACCTCATCGACGATGCTCTTGAATCGGGCGTTTATGCCCTGAGCACCGGCAACGACATATCCCGCGAGTGGACTCAGCTCGACGAACACATTCTCTCTCTTGGTGTAAATGACAAGCACCACTTCAAGTTTGGCAACTTTGAGCCAGACTTGCAAGTGGGTGCCTATGGGGAGTATCGCAGCCGAGAATACCAGACCCGCAACTTCATCTACAACTGGAATGTTTCAGCTAACAACATGCCATCCGGCTTCCGCCACAGCCATATCCCTACCCTGCTCTCCAGCGAGGCAAACATGGGTTACGACAAGCTGTATCTTCTGGAGGAAAAGCAGATGCGCAATAACTACCGCGGACACAACACCTTAGGCGCCGGATACCTGGCGATGTCTCTCCCCTTTGGCAAACTCGGCATCCACGCCGGTGTCCGCTTCGAGCATAATGATATGGAACTCATCTCCAATTCCCGTGACTACGAGAAGAGTGAATCGAGCCGTCATTACAAGACAGATGATGTTTTTCCATCTCTCAATACAACATACAAGATCAGCGACCAGCACCAGGTGCGACTGTCGTATGGCCGCAGTATTAACCGCCCAGAATTCCGTGAAGTATCGTCGTCGGTGTATTACGACTTCGACCTTGCCAGTAATGTGCAGGGAAACACTGAGTTGAAGAACAGTTATGTCGATAACCTCGACCTGCGATATGAGTGGTATCCATCCCGTGGAGAGCTCATTTCGCTGGCAGTCTTCTACAAGCACTTCGATTCTCCTATCGAGTGGACCTACACGGTGGCAGGCGGCACAGACCTCATCTATTCTTACAAGAATGCGAAGAGTGCCAACAATTACGGTGTTGAGCTGGATATCAGAAAGAATCTCGGTTTCATAGGATTGAAGGATTTCAGCTGGTCGTTTAATGGTGCCCTCATCAAGAGCAAGGTGCAGTTTGAGAAGGGTTCGAAAGAGGAAAACAGACCGATGCAGGGTCAGTCGCCATACCTTATCAATACCGGTATCTTCTATAAAAACGAGCCATTGAAGATGGATATCGCCCTGCTCTACAACCGCATAGGCAAGCGAATCATCGGTGTGGGCAGAAGCGAAGGAAGCACAGGCGATGACTCCAATTCCCGAGTGCCTCACAGCTACGAGATGCCCCGCAACACCATCGACTTCTCGCTGGCTAAGAAATTCGGAGGCCATCTGGAGCTGAAGCTCAACGTAAGGGATCTTCTTGCAGAAAAGATATATTACAAGCAGTTTGCTGATGTAACGTATAGCGACGGAAGCAAGAAGGAAGTGGAAGAAATTGCAAGATGCTACAAGCCGGGCAGAAACATCGGTTTGCAGGCAATCTATAATTTTTAGAGACTATCCGTAGAATTTCAAGAAAGATAATAATAGATGTTTGTTTAATAAAACGAGAAACAATGATGAACAAGATGTATTTCTATGGATGCATGGGCATCCTCGCAGCATCTGCCATGTTGAGCAGTTGCAGCAGTGACAATGACGATCCAACTCCTTCTCCAAATCCAGGACCAGAAGTAGTTTACAAGTGGACAACCAATGGCGGCTTGAAGGCTTGCGACCACATCCTCTTCGGAACAGATGACAAGGAAAACGCCAGTGGTACACAGATTGGTAACGGCGATCAGGAATTCGTCTTCACAGGCAAGCAGACTTTGAAGAAAGGCACTTATCTCCTCAAGGGATGGGTATATATTGCAGATGGTGCTGAGCTTACCATCGAACCGGGAACTATCATCAAGGGCGACAAGCAAACCAAGGCGGCACTCATCGCAGAGCGTGGCGGCAAGCTCATCGCCAAGGGTACAGCCACAGAGCCTATCGTCTTTACATCTGAAGAGGCTGCCGGTAGCAGAAAGCCTGGCGACTGGGGCGGCATCATTCTCTGCGGTAAGGCAAAGAACAACCAGACTGAGCAGCAGATAGAGGGTGGTCCTCGTACCAAGCATGGTGGCGCAGATGATGCAGATAATTCTGGTACTTTAAGCTATGTACGCATCGAGTTTGCCGGTTATCCATTCCAGAAGGATAAGGAGATTAATGGTTTGACCTTCGGTTCTGTAGGTTCCGGCACACAGATAGACCACGTTCAGGTATCTTATTCCAATGATGATTCCTTCGAGTGGTTTGGTGGTACCGTGAACTGCAAGTATCTCGTAGCCTACAAGGGCTGGGATGATGATTTCGATACCGATAACGGTTTCTCTGGAAAGGTGCAGTATGGTCTTTCACTGCGTGATAGCAAGATAGCCGATACCTCTCAGAGCAACGGTTTCGAGAGCGACAACTGCGCCGATGGTGCTACCGTGGACCCTCGTACCAAGGCAACCTTCTCTAACATCACCTTCGTAGGTCCTAAGGTATTGGATGATAAGTTCCAGAACACCACAGACTATATCACTGCCGGTGCCTACAATCCAAACAACGGTTCAGCCCTCGGCAAGTTCCAGGCAGCCATGCAGATTCGCCGTTCTTCTAACCTCAACTGCATCAACTCGGTAGCCTTAGGCTGGCCTATCGGTTTGATTATCGATGGTGAGAAGGGAAATACCGTAAAGGATGCCAAGGATGGCAAATTCAAGCTTCAGAATGTATATTTCGCTGGTATGGATGCCGTTGGCACTGATGCCAACAAGAAGTATGAGGATTACCTCTACGATGCAGCCAACAAGAAGGATCTCGACAAGAACCAGAAGTCATACAGCAACACCTTCTTCTTTGCAGAGCCAAGCAACAAGTATTTTGATTCATGGACCTCATTGGTTGGTGCAGATGGCTATACTCCTATCGCAGGCAGTCCATTGCTCGGTGCCGCAAGTTTCGCCGGCTGGACAGGTTTCGACACCGTAAGCTACATCGGAGCCTTCGATGGCAGCAACAACTGGATGAGCGGTTGGACCAACTTTGATCCTCAGAATGCAAAGTACTAAAGAAGAATAGCTAATTTCTATTTTGACTATAAGGTTTTCTTTTATTGGGGCATGGCGCAGTGATTTGCGCCATGCTTTTTTTGTTGTTAGATTATGGAGGAAAATGAGATGATTGCATTTTACAAAAAGTTTGAAGTCCTGTTTGGGGACATCAAACTTCATTTATCCTAATCCATGAACTTAATCATATCCTGGCGTCTTGGCTTTGCCTCCGGCGATTCATCAGGATAACCCAGGGCGATGCAGTAGAGCAGCTTGTAATTCTTGGAGAATGCCATGCGATCGAGGTAAGGCTTGGCAGATGGCGAATCCAATATCCAACGGGCTGAACTGCCCAGGCAGCAGGAACCGATGCCCCTTGACCATGCTGCAAGAATGATGTTCTCGCCAAGCAAACCGCAATCAATCTGCGCCATATCATAAGTAGTATCGTAGGCGATGCAAACCACGCATGGAGCATTCACGAAGATGTTCTTGAAGCCCTTGCGCTCAGCTATCTTCGGATTATCCTTTACCACGGCTTGGGTTATCGAATCGATGAGGGCAGGAGAATCTATCACTCTGATTTCGTACGACTGCAGGTTCTGCCCGTTTGGCGCATGAATGCCGCATTTCAGAATCTCGTTCAGGGTATCGCGGCTGATGACGGAATCCTTGTAAGCACGGATGCTTCTGCGACTCATCATCAAATCGGTTACCACACTTGCAGAGTCAACGCTGGTCGTTGCCTCCGGCTGTCTGTTCTCGTTGCAGGCAGTCAACATCAGTGCAGCTGCCAAACCTAAAAAAATCTTCTTCATATTACTCATGATTAAACTTATATTCCTATTAGTATATACCCATGTAGCGCTATTAGTATTTATCCACGTAGCGTTATTAGTATATACCGTGCAAAGATAGCAACAAATACTTGTATTCAAGAAGATACGTTATGATTTTTAAGAGTTTTTATCGGTCTCTCTGCCATTCTTTTAACAAGTATATATCATAGTCAAACTTTTTCCACCCTCAAATCCGCAACCTATTTGGTTTCGTGGGATTTTGCTTGTAAAAGACAAAAATTCATTTTATTGTACATATTCCTTGCATAACAGAAACGTCGTAAACACAAAATCCCCTTACCCCATAAAG
>OJJU01000469.1_pt1 | contig 14828 bp, 17 predicted proteins | sample 1596141 | NCBI WGS metagenome assembly OJJU01 (sample SAMEA4350150, study PRJEB24818) | metagenome | biome: human; feature: gut; material: faeces | place: Denmark | collected 2013-09
GGAATAGACACTGCAGAAATTAGAGGAGGCACTGCTGAAACAAAAGCTCTCGCTCAAAAATCGAAAGAAGCTCTAATAAAATTATTTGAAAATAGAACTATCACTTTATATAATTTGAATAGAGATAAATATTTTAGAATTCTTGCTGATGTTAAAGCGGACGATATAGAAGTAAAAGAGTATATGGTAAAAAACGGTTTCGCTAAAAAATATGACGGCGATAAGAAAGAAAGTTGGTAAAGTTAACTTCTTGTTTTTATTAAAGCCCAAGAGCCTGCGGGTTTTATCGATAAAATTAATCTTCTAAAATATTCTATTCGATTCGCAGGAACTAAAGCGGGTTGCATATTTATAATTTTTCCGCTTTTGTCTCTCTCTACTTCTCCTCCGATAAAAAATAAAAAAGGAAAATAAGACGCGTCTTTTGGAATATAATCGTCTGAATCTACTTCAACATAACCTTCAAAATATCCGCATACCGCTCTATCGTCTCCGCATTGCCACTCATCTCCGCACTCTACTAAAAAATCTTTTATATTAGTCACGCGCGGAATAAATCCGTTCGTCAATACCCAATCTGTTTCATTTTCATCGCTCATGAAAATGTTCGGGTCCGCGACTGGATTATTTTCGTAAACAAAAACATTGAATTCGTTTCCGCGCAAAATATTTTGCAAATAATAAGCTGACTGTCCGCCTTTATCTTGCCATCTCATCGCTATAGCGTTTCTTCTTAACTCTTCTCTAACATTAGTGTTTATTATTCCGTATTGCTTTTCCCAATTTTCTAAACTTCTTGTTGAGTTTGGAAATAAATCTAAATAGATGCTGTCGATATATTTGCGAACATCGTCAGGCAAACATGTTAACGCTTTAAAAAAATCGCTCAAATATTTAGTGTCAAGCAATTTCCAAAGTTTCGATTTTGGAAGAAGTTTTTTTATTATTTCAAAATATTTTTTATTGTAAGACATTTTAAATTATAACTCCGTCTATTTTTAAACTTTTTAATTTACAAACTTCGCCTTCTTTTAAAACATAGCGCGGCGTAATCTCATTATTTAAAAGAGATATAACTGCAGAGAAAGTGCCGCCGTAGCTTCGCACTATATTATCTACAAACGCGGTTATATTATTTTCGCTCATTATATTTTTCGCGGGCGGTAAAGAAAGTCCGACTAGATACGGTTCTCTTTCTAAAAAATAATCGGTTAGAGTAGATTTTATTTGATTAGAAACTTCAGCTTTCATATCGACTTTAAGTTCAGTTATTTCAACATCAAACTCTACGACTTTAACAGCGCGAATATTTTTATAACTTTTATCGCCGTCAGGGTCTATTATAGCCATAATCGGTTTTCGCGTTGCAAGTCCAGTCTCGGGGTCTATCTCTATATTTTGTCCGACTTTTTTTAATAAAGCAGAATCGGGAATTCTATCTGTATAAACATCAGCGTCAGCTAAAACATAAACTATAACATTTGCGGGTTCGCCTGTATAGATATAAGAATTTTTTACTCCCTCTGTCGCGTTTGCCCAAGCGCGATAATCCGCGAGCGCGCCTCCTTCTGGTTGCAGTTGAAATCTTTCTTTTATTTTTTGTCTATAACTACTTTCGCTTTCTTTATCTACTCCGACTTGAATTAAAGAAATCACTTCTATAGTATCTTCTATAAAGCCTGTTGAATTTGCAATATTGAGAGTGTCTTTCGCATGCAAATTTCCTTTCGCTCCCGCTTCCGCGCATGTTAGATTTATTATTTCTTCGTCTTTAGTAAAAGTATAACTTTGAGTAGTTATATAAGTAAGTCCGTTCAAGTTTGAAATAAATTGAGTTCCGCTAAAAATCGAATTATTTTTTTGTATCACTTTTACTCTTGCGCTCACTTTAGATTGAGTCGCTGGAGTAGGGTCGCCAATTCCAATAAGTCTTCCCCATTCCACGAGAGGACTTATAGTTTTTCCAAGCGCGCTTATCTCTTCGTAGCTTGCAGTCGATACAAACATTTGCAAGAAAATCCAATTGCACGCTTTATATAAAATCATAAATACTCCAGCCAAAACTGTAGCAAGAATACTTATAAAAGATTTTGGAAGTATTGAAATATTTTGTCCGAGTTCGCTTTTCATTTGCGCTATTATCAAGTCGTATATTTCTTGAGTAGTTTTTTGTTCTAATGCCATTTTTTTTACTCCTTTAATTTTTTATTGAGCTTTCCAATTTAGTTTATAATTTGAATTAGCTAATAATTTACTATCTCTTAAAAGTCGAATATCGATTTTAAGCTCGTTAAAATTTGGAATACTGCAATCGACTTCTAAAGTATCTGCAATATTTTCTTCTATAAACCAATTTAAATCTAACAATATATTTTTTTCAAGCAGTTGCAAGTTTTGAGCGTTAGCATAACTTCCGTTTATAAATTTTAAAGTTCTGCTTCTATATTGATTACCGTTTAATCTATTTCCCCAAAATTGTTTTTCTTTTGTCGCTTCGCTATAGTCGTCTTCTTCGTTTCCTCCAAAAATCGATAAAAAAATCGCGCTCTCAAATCCGCTCGTCATCTCTACAAAATTATTTTTCAAATCTATATCGAAACCTTCTTTTGTTATAATAAGTTTTACATCTCCGTTTTGAAAATCCATTTTTTTTACCTCGCTTACGGTATTTTAATCGTTTCCGATTTTGCGTCTTTTATATCTAAACTTATTTGAGTCGTTGACGGCGTTGTCGGAGCTGAAGTAGGTCCTTGCGAATGCGGATGCGTATGCGCGTTATATTCTTTTATAAAACCGTTCAACTGTTCTTTTAGTTTTTTCATTTCTTTATCTAATTCGTTAAACTTAACCGCGTAATCTTCTCCTTCATTTAAAATTACATTTTTTTCGCTTTTTATACTTACATCTTCTTTAGCTTCAATAGATAAACGCTCGTCATTTTTTAAAATTGTATTTTTTTTACTTCTTAAACTTATATCTTCTACAGCTTCAATAGATAACTGCCCGTCATTTTTTAAATATATTTTAGTCATTAATTCGACTTTATTTCCGTCCGATTTTCTACTATATAATATTTTCTCTCCTTCTTTCGCTCCCAAACTTTTTGAAGTTATGCCTAAAGCGACAAGCTGATTTATCCCTTCCACTTGCGCTAAATAAACTATATCGCTTTGCGCAATCGGTTGAGAGTCCTCGCCCGCGGGATTTATTAAGTCCGCGCTTTGCGTAACGGCGTTGTCTGTTGTCGCAGTTATTATAATATTTTTCGATTCTTTATCTATTTCTATTTTTTCTATAATTCCTAATATTCCCATTTTTTTCTCTCTTAATATTTTTTAATTTAAATTTACATCGTTTTTAAAAAACGGCAAATTAGCGTATAAGTTATCTATATTTATTTCATCTAAATAAGCGTCTGTCAAAGCTAATGTAAGAGTAGCTGTGTCTCCTCCCGCGACAGTTCTATTTAGTTCAAGTTCTTTTATTACAAAATCGCAAGGTTGCATAATCGCCGAGTGCGGAGCGTAAACATTTATTATCTCTCCTTTTTTGTATAACTCTCGCGTTTTTGGATTTTTATGTCCTTGCACGACTAATTGATAATTAACCGCGTTTGCAAGCATTCGTCCGTATTTTGCTTTCGCTTCGTTATAAGCGTTTATCATTTTATTTTTTGACGCTTCTGCTTTAAATATATGTATGCGATAAGCAAGAGCGCTCGAATGTTTATCTAAATTAGCGTTTTTAAGTCCTTGATTTTTTGCAATAACTTTGCTTAAATCTTTTCTACTTCCGAGCGGATATTCTCCGCTTCTATTTTTCGTCTGTCTATTATTTTCCGTTTTTGTCGCGCTCGGATTGTTATTAGCTACATCTTTGTCTAAATCAAAAATTTCTGGATTAATAGAAGAAGTCGGAGTAGTCGTTGATGTCGATACAGGAACAAGACAACGAACTTTTGCAAAAAATTCTTGCTCGTTAAAAGACGGACTGCAAGAAATAAAAGGATATTCGTCTTCTCTAATATAGCAAGTCGGCAAAATTTTTTTTATTTTATGAAAGACAAGCGAATCTGGAATTCCTGTCACGCTCTTTATTTCGTAAGTCGCGTCTGTAATTAATATTCCTTCGCTCTTTGCAATATTCGTAAAAAAATTAAAAATAGTTTGAGTTGGTTCTATCGCTACTTTATCGAATTTATATTTTGTCGCAAGCTCGCGCGGAATAAAAGTGACGGGCGACTGTATTACTTTATCTGTTATTTGTTTTAAAGTCGCTCTTTGAAACTCGTAAGTATTGCTATAAGCGTAAAAGCATGCATCGTTAAAAGTAGAGACTGTAGAAGATATAGATATATTCAATACATAACCATGTTCGCTTACGCTCGGAGTTGAGCGCAAGAGAATTCCGCGCAACATATAAGTTTTAAAATTATCGTAATACACATGAACGACTCGAAAAGAAAAAGGCAAAAATATATCCGTAAACGCGTTTAATTTTTTTTTTACTTTCGCGTCTTGAAATATTTTAGCGTCTCTACTCGCGTTTTTTAAATCGTAAGCGGAAGTCTCGAAAGGTATAGTAATATCTATTAAAGTGAAAGAGTCGACAGAAGATTTATATTTAAAATCTATTATCTCGTCTACTACTATATAATCTTGCATAGTGTTATCTTCAGCGACTAAACATATTCGCGTATCTTTTGAACTTTGCGCTTTCGGTATAAAAGTATTTTTTATTAATTCGCTTAATCCCATTTCGCCTCTTTTTAAAAATCAAAAAATAAAATTATGGAATAAATAAAACATCGTTTACGAAAACTTGAGGCAGTCCGTTTATAACATCTCGTTTCGATAAAAAACCGTTCGCTTCTATTATTAAATAAACTTTTTCGCTTACTCCGTAATAGCTTCTGCAAATCGTATCTAAATCTTCGTTTACTTTCACTACATGATTAATCATAATATAAAACCTCGCGTCCTCTTTTCATCATTTCTATATCATCGCAAGTTAGATTATTTAGCGCTATAAAGTCGTCTATTTCGTCTAAATTGCCGTATTTTTCGCTCAAAAACTCTAAAATATTTCTATCTTCGTCTAAAATCTCTCTATTTATAGAGCTTAAATTAAAAGCGTATGTTATCAAATAATTTTTAGTTTGAGTGTATAACTCGTAAACTTGATTATAGTCCGACTCCTCGTCAGAGTATTCTATTATTCTTGCATTCTCTTCAATCCAATTTTGCGATTTTGTAAACATAGTCGTAATTCTTTCGTTTATCTCTATCGCTTCTTCTCTGCTCGTCAAATCGTTATATGCAAGCGAATTGCACATAGCAGCGACTGAAGTGTATAAATAATTTTTATCTAATAAGAAATTATTTTTATTTTCGCTTTTTTCTTGCTCTGAAACTTTTTGATTATATTTAGTTTTAAGTTTTTTATTAATAAGCGCGTCAAAAATACTCATTTTATTTCGCACATCATAATTTGGAATTTGCGAAGAAATAAGAAGCGAAGACAAAAGCAAATTAATAGCGTTTGCGGGTTTATTGCCTAAATCGTTTACAGTATCGACAATAGAATCGTCTAATAATTTTAATAAACTGTCATAATTATCGTTTATTCCTATCGTGTATGAAAGTTGATTCATTATGTCTGTAAACATTTGAGTAGCAGAATCTCTAATTGCAGTAAGCTCTCCAGCTCCGATTGTCGCGAAAGTTTTTACAAAATTAAAACTCGCATATTGACAATAACGGTCAGTATAGCTTTTTATTTTATTCGTAGCTTCAGCGATTTTTGTAAATATATTATCTGCAGTAATCTCGATATTATTTTCTGCAAATGTTATATCGAATATCGCTTGATTAGCAGCAGTTATTAAATCGTCTCTTCTTTTTACAGTGCCGACAACGACAACTTTTTTAATGCCGTATCGCGGATGAATTAGAGTTCCCGTTCCGATTTCTTTTGTAGCTCTTAAAAATCTATCAGCTTCTAAATCGTAGTTCTCTCCAGAAAAAAATATTTGAAGCGGATAACGACTCTCTCCGACTCCCATATCTTGAATTAAAGCTCCGTCCACATTTGGAAAAATAAAAGAAGTCGTTTTCTTGTCAAACTCTACGCTTACATTTTCGTATTTAAAATTAAAAAAAATTCCGCTCGGGCTTATATATGAAGCTACTAATAATCTGTTTATCCATGACATTTTTTAAAAACCTCCGCTCGTGGAAAATTTTATTTGCGGATTGTCGGATTTAATCGGACGAGTCATTGTCGCTTTTCCTGTCGTGTCTCTTATCTCTACTATTCCGCGCGTTGTGTTTTCAGTTCTCTGCACGACTGTCGCTCTTTCTTCTTTCGTTGTCGGAGTAATCAAAGAAGAATGAAAATTATTTATACTATCGCTTATGCCTTTCGTCAAATCCCCAACGCCTGGAATTCTTGAAACAAGCGATAATACATTTTTGAGAGGCGTTATTAAAAATGCTAAAATCGTTTTTCCGATTTGCATTATTCCTTCTTTTATTCCGCCATTTTTAAACGCGCTTATTATCGCTTTAACTCCCGCAAGTCCCGTTCTCAACATATCGATAAAAATTTTAAAAGGATATGTAAGAAATTGAATAAAGAGAGGAGCGCTCTCTAATTTTTCGTAAATAGAATTTAAAAAATTATAAGCTGTATTTGAAAAACTAATTATAGCCGCTTTTACTTTATCCCAATTTTTCACTAATAAAATTATTAAACCTATTAAAACTCCAATCGCGAGTATTACAATTCCAATCGGGTTTGCTGTCGTTATAGCGTTAAATATTGATTGAGCTGCAGAGACTACTAATAAAACTGCATGATATATTTTAAATGCTGCTATAATCGAAATTATGAGAGGTAAAAAAGGTTTTAATGTAGATATTAATTTTATAGCCGATTTAGTCCAATTAAAAAATTGCACTGCTAAATTTTTTATATCGTTAATCAATTTATCGAAATCTATATTATTTACGAAGTCTTCTAATTTTTGTTTTATCGATTCTATATCTATTCCTTGAATTATTTTTAAAGCTTCATTTGAAAACTTGACTATTGCGGGCATAAAGACGCTTCCAAAAGTCGCTAACATTTGCTCGATAGTCGTCTTTAATACTCTCTGCTGATTTGCAAGAGAGTCCGACATTGTCCGCGTAAAGTCTCCTTGCGCGTCTTTCGTCACTTTCATTAAATATTTATACCTTAAAATCATTTTTTGAGACGCGTCTAAACTCTGCCACTGCTTACTATCTAAACCGAAAGTTTTTTGCAAATTAGTTATAGACATATCGACTCCCAAAACTTTAAGAGGCTCTGTCTCTCCGCTCAAGCCCCCTCTTATTTTGCTAAAAGCTTCTTCTATATCTAAATTATAAAACGATGCCATATCTCCCGCTAATTCCGATAAGTCCATTCCCATTCTTGCAATTTTATCTCCAGCAAGTCCGCTTGATTTCATCATAGCGCCGAGCGTTGAGCTAAATCTCTTCGCTTGCAGTTCAGAGAGTCCGAAAGCTTTTAAAGTAGTTTTACTCCAAGCGTTTATTTTTTCAGCGTCTTTTTGAAATGTGACATCTACGACATTTTGCACTTCGTCTAAATCTGATGCAAGTTGAATTGCATCTTTTCCGACTTTTATTAGTCCAGCTCCCAGCAAGCCCGCTCCAACCGTAAGCCCGACTCCAATTCCTTTTATAGTAGATTTTAATTTATTTGCAAATTGTTGCACGCTTCTCTGCGCTTTTGCAAAATCGGATTTTAAAGCGTTTGCGAATTTGCTATTTTGATTTTGCATTTTTTTAAGAGGAGCAGTAAAATCGTCTACAGCTTTAAAAACAGCTTCGATGCTATATTTACTTGCCATTTTTTTTACTTACTCCTTTTTAGTTTTTTTATTTCGTTTTGACTTTCAATTAAACTATCGCGAAGCGGATTATAAAAAAACTTTATCTCTTCTATCGTTAAAGTTCGCGCGTCTGGTAAGCCGCTATAGTCAGAACAGATTTGCAAAAGCATAGAACATAATCCGCCAATTCCTAATACTTTTTCCTCTCGTCCGTTCACTGCCAATATCGAACTTACCCTTGCATAAAAAGTATTGTGCAAGCTTGCAGAACATTTAAGTCGCTCATATCTAAACTTGAAATATACGAAGTAGGAACATTAGACATAGACGCTATAATAGCTTGAGTTTTATGCATGCTATCATTTTCTTTATATCTATCCGCCGCCATCAAGTCGCTTCCTTTCATACCTTTTAAAATTATGCGCTCTCCCGCTTTTTCTGAACGCTCTGAAATCGTATAAACAAGACTTCTATTTTCTCTATCTAATATTAAGAGTCCTTTTTTAAACGCTTTTACTAAAATAGATTTTTGTTTTTCAAAACCCGCTTTATCTTCTTCGTTCATTTCGTTAGTGTCGTTGTCGATACTCCACATTTCGCAGAAATTATTAAACTCTATTTCCGCCGTTTTTTCGTCAATTTTGTATTTTTTAGCCGATTTTTCCGCTATTTCTTGCGTATTTTCGCCTTTTTCTTCGTTATTTTCTTTATTTTCTTTGTTTCCAAACATTTTTTATTTCTCCTATTTTTTTTGAGTTTAAAAATATTTTTTAACTTTGCTGAACGATAGTTCCTTGCAAGTCTATTTCTTTTATCATAGTTTTTTTATTCGTGACGCCGTCTCCGACTATAGCGACATCGCCGCTATAGACATGGTCGTTTATATCAGTGAAGCTTGCTTTAATCCAATCATGCGAGTTCATTAATTCTTGAATAAAAGCTTCGTCTCCTCTGTCGTCATCGATGACGAGAGGAATTTTGTTGACTTGTCCAGGTTTTGGACTTTTAATTATTCTTCCAGTTCCATCGCCGCAGGATTCTACTTCGTTAGTCCAACCGCCTAAAAAAAGTTCAACCTCGTTATCGCCTCCGACTTTAAAAGCTCTTCCGCCTAAATTAACATATTTAATAGGACCGCCTACTGCCATTTTTTTACTCCTTTAATTTTTTTATTTTTTTTATTAACTACCTAAATAAACTCCCGTATAAATTTCGCCACTTATCACTTCTACATTTCCAGAAATTTTTACGGGAAATTTCCAATTAAGTCTTTTTGGATTTTGAGAGTCTATGCTTGCTTCTATATTCTCTAAAGTAAAAGCGCTGTCGCTTATGATAGCGTCTCTATTCAAAGATAGAGCGAGAGATATTAATTCTGTTTTCGCGTCTTTCGGTTGTTTCGCATTTACATTTTTTATATCCGTGTCCGAGTCGGGCAAGAGCGGTGCGCCTTTCCACTCGTCAGCTGCAAAAATTAATTCGCAGTTATAAAGCACATTCATTGTCTTTACTATATCGCATACATAAGCTCTAACTTTTAGTTTGTCAGAAGCGGGATGATAGAAAGTGACGGTATCGTTTAAAGCGGCGCTATCGCCGATTTTGATGTTAGTCGAACTTCCTAATTTTACCGCTTTGTCTCTTACAGTGTAATCTTCTTGTTTTATATCGTCTCCCGCTTTTAATTGCGTGAGAGTTCCTTTGTAGTTTGTCGCGGGATTATTATTTGCAGTCGTTACGATGTCTTTCGCTAAACCGCGAGCTGCTATGCGAAAAGGCAATTCTTCGCTTCCAACCGAAACGACTAAAAAATTAATGTAGTCGTTTATTTGAGCGTTTGCGTTTGTTATTGCAGTTCGAGTTGCAAAATCGTCAGCGCAACCGTGTGCGACAAGACAAGGTTTTTTAATAGTGTTAGCCCATCTTCCTACTCCGAAGTTTCTATATTTTTCGAGAGTGTCAGCGTCATTATAATTAAGACAATCCAAAATAAATGTCTCCCAAACATCTTTGATTTGAGAGAGCGCTTCGTCCACATCTGGATTTACCGCGCCGTTTGCAAAATTCGTCTTGCTTATAGTTAGTCCGTTTACGACAGCGTTTTCTATATTTATGCTTATTTGATTTCCGCTTTCTCCTTTCCACTTTGCCGTGAGCGTGAGTTTGCCGTCTGCGACTTCGGAAGTTTTGCAAGGCATTTCTAAAACTCCGTCTATCGCTTCTTTAATTTTCTTTAAAGATTTTTCAGCATTGTCGCTTTTAGATATAACTACTTGAGCGCTTATTCCTCCGATATATATTTTAAAAGATTTCGTTTCTGTTGCATCTCCCGTTATCGCTATCTCTCCCGTTGCCGCTATCGCGTTTTCTTTATCTTTGAGAGCGTAAATCGTAAGAGGTATAGCGCCGACTCCGTCATTGTTCGCGGGCAATAACATTTCTGTAGCGAGATGAAGAGGCGAGCCGTATCCAAATTTTTGTCCGACTTCTTCCGCGCTTAATACAGTAAATTTTTTAGTGTCGTATTGACTATCGCTATTGCCTTGTCCGATTATCGCGATTCGTTGAGGCAGATAATAAGCATTGCCTTTATTAAAATTCGCTTCTTGCACTTCTATTCCAAGCACTCTACTCATTGCGCTAACATCTACTCCCATTTTTTACTCCTTTAATTTTATTTTTTTTGTTATTCTTTTTTATCTATATATTCAAAAAGTATTTCGCTTGTTTGAGCTAAAATACATTGTCCAAAAATTTCTTCTAAAGTATAAGTTTGATTACGAACGCTTTCTTCAAAATATTCGACTTCAAAAATAAGTCGCATTGCCGAAACATTTTCTGCAGAAGAATTTTGATTAATCATTTTTTCTCTTTTAGTCACATAGCGTCTTACTACAATACCTTGCATGTCTAACACTATATAATTGTCAAACATTAAAATATTTCTTATTATAGTTCCTATTCTGTCCGCTTCTCTGCTTACTTCTTCGTCTCCTTCTTTTCCAGCTTTTTTATTTTTGAAAGCATAGCAATCAATATAATAAGTTCCTCTAACTTTTTGTTGTCCGATATTGCTGCTTCCGTCCAAAGTCAAATCGTCTCCGTCAAAAGTTATGTTGACTATCGGAAGTTGTCCTTTTTCGTTTTGAGTTTGCGATTCTGAATAAATCGAAAGCGGATTTACTTTATCAATAAAAACTTTAATATCATAATTTTTAGCTTTATCTTCCGATATTTCTCTTGCAAGTTTTTTTTGATTTTCAAGTTCGCTTTTTATGATTGAAGCGATTTTATATTTGATTAATTCAAAATTGTCTTTTTTATCAATCAAAACATTAATCATTTTAGCTTTTTTCCTCTTTTACTTCGCTTTTTTCGTTATTTTCTTGCAATTCTTCGCTTTCTTTATGCAGAAGTTCTAAAACAAAATTGTAAACACCGAGAGTGCGGTCAGGTCTTATTTCTTTAATTGCAAAATAAAACACTTCGTTATTTACATTCTTATATTTTACTTGCCAAGAATTTTTTGGATAACCAAAATTTAATTCTTTTAAAGTTTTTATTCTTGCAGTAATTTCGACTTGTCGAGTCGACACTGCAGTCGCAGAACTTAAATCTAAAAGAAGTCCGATATCGCTACAATTACAATTTATGCTTTCGCTTAATTCGTTTTCTTCGTCTACAAATTCAAATTCTACTCCAAAACCGTTATCTTTATCCTCAAGCGTAAATTTTAAATCTTCTTCTGCTTGCTGAATAAGATTCATTATTTTTTACTCGCTCCCGCATTTTTCTTTTTATCGTCTTCGTTTTTCTTATTGTCTTCTTCGCTTTCGTTTTCTTTATTTTCTTTATCGTCTTCGTTTTTCTTTTCTTCTTTAATCTCTTTTATAATTTTCGCTTTAATTAGCGCTTCCGCATTTCCGTTAAGAAGTTTTTCGTCTACTATTTCGTCTGCGCTTATTATTCCTTCTCTTGTCGAAATAGCTTTTCCTTTTTCTACAATATATTTTTTACTCATATTTTTTTTACTCCTTTTTTATTTTATACAGCGTCTTTTTTTCAAAAGACGCTATATGTCAAAAAAATTAATGAAGGTTTATTTAGTCTGTCTTCGTTTTAATACAACCGAATGAGTTAACCGAAACAGGAATTAGAATCGGACGCGTTACTAATTCAGCTTCTATTGAGTTAGCTCTATCGTTTACCCACGCGCGGAATGTATAAGCGCGATTTCCTAAATTCACGAAATCGGGCATCGCTTGAACTATTCCAGCGATGCGCGGGTCTACTCCCGTCACATTCGGAACAAGCGCGTAAACTTTTCTAAAATCCGAATTCGGACTTTCAGAATCGGGCATTAAGATAACATTATCTTTATCTACAAAGTTTGCGTCTTTTCCATCTTGCTGAGTAAAGAAACCTTGATACACATAGCATCTAAATCTATTTACTCCGATTAAAAATTCGCCGACAAAATCCGCGTCTTCATGCAAGTAGCGCGGGTCTACTATTCCGACATTTGCATGACGAAGATTTATTTTGTCTTTAACTTTTGCATTTTGTATATAGTTATTCCAAGCGTTAATTCCAAAAATGATATTAACCGCTCTTACCTTTCCGTCTCGCAAAAGCAATTCATAAAGATTTTGAATGTCCTTGTCGGGGTCCGCGTTCGCATGGTCGCTCCACGCGGTCGTCACGGTTGGAAAGTGAGTCGTCTTCGGTTTAAAATCTATATCGTAAGCGGTTTTTCCGTTTTGGTCAGGAAGTTGTATTTTTCCTGTTTGCAAAACTTGACTCGCTTGATATTCTATATTTCTATTTATTGACTTCTCCGCATATCTCATTTTGTCCGCGTTGAAAGTCAAAAGATTTCTTGTATAGTCATAATTTGCAGAATCGAAAGTATCTAAACCGAAAATTTTTCCGCTTATGTCCGCGACATTTATGTCCCAGCCCCAACCAACTTTTGGTGGTATAATCTTTTTTTCTGCATAATCGATGCGTTCGATTTTTGGAGTTCTTTCGTCTTCTGCAGTCAAGACAGGCGCTATTTTATCGTTAGTAAGAAGCTCGTCTATATAAACCTCTTCCGCTCTAACAATATCACGCGCTCCTGTTTTAAACCAAGAACTCAAAAACGGCGTTGCTATATCTTTTTGTATATATGATTCTAAAAAAACTTTTCTAATATTTGCTGGCATTTATAAACTCCTTTTTTATTATTCTTGTTGCGCTATATCTGTATAATCTTTTAAGAAGATGCTATACATTCTCAAGTTGTCGACAATAGCTGTAGTTATTCCAACTCCAGCATCGCTTCCTTGAACTATTACTCTTTTTTTATCCGCTTCGCCTTTTATCAAGACCGCGATATTATAATCGCCCGCGCTGTTGTTATCTATATCTTCTAACGCTATAGCTGATGCAATAGCAGTGTCGCCTGTCGCGTAAGGTTTAAATTTATCTCCGTCTCTCATAAGAATTGTTCCGCGCTTGAGAGGTTTATTCACTTCGATAGTCACGCTTGCTCTTGTCGATTCTTCTACTGCTCTAATGACAGAATCGACAGGGATTTTTTGCACTTCGTATTTACTCATAATTATTCCTCCTCTTTAAAATCTCAAATCTTCTTTTAATTTATTTTCAAGCTCTTTGTCTTGTTGCGCTTTCGCATCATCGCTTGAAACATTTTGATTTGAAGCGTTATCGTCTATTCTATTTTGCAAGTTTTGATTACCAAGTATTTTTGCATGATATTCAGCAAGAATACTTTCATCTGCAATACTCTGTCCGTTTTCGATATACTTTAAAGATATATCTAAAGCTTTCGCTTGTTCTCCGAGTTTGACATGCGCCATAACTCTTTTTCTTTCAAGCTCTATTCCCTCTTTTTTGCCTTCTTCTTTACCTTGCGTTATTCCAAGATTTAAAATTTCAGCGTAAAGTTCGGGATATTTTTCTTTAATTTCGTTAATATTCATAATATTACCGTCCTTTTTTATGTTATTTTGTTGATTTTGATTAATATTTTCGTTAGTTTTACTTTGATTATCTTGCGTATTAATTTGCATTATAGCGACTGCTTTATTCAAATCATCTTTATACTTTTCGCTTTCGTGCATTTTATTAAAGCAAGCATTGATTCTATTTTTAGCTATGATATATGCTTCGTCTTTATTTGAAGTCTTGCCGTTTTCAGTATTTACAATCTCATCCGCATAGCCGTTTTTTAAAATCTCTTCGCCGTAAAAAAAACTCTCTTCGTTCATTAATCTTTTTATTTCGTTTATATCTAAATTAGTTTTATTCGCATAAGTTTTTGCAAGTAAGTTTGTTAGCGCTTCTAATTCTTTCGCTTGTTTATTTAATTCTCTATAGTCTCCGCATGCTGCTACATAGACATTATGAATCATATAAATAGCGTTATCGTAAGCTAAAAGTTTATCTCCCGCTATCGCTATATAAGAAGCTATAGACGCGCATAAACCGTTTATGATTATTTCTACTTTGCCTTTTTCTTTTGAGTAAGCTCTAATTAAATTAAAAAGTTCAATTCCGTCATAAACAAAACCGCCAGGACTTGCAATTTCAATTTTCAAATCGCCTTGCATTTTTTCGCTTTGTTTTCTGAAGTCATGCGCTGTGAAATCCCAGCCGATTATTCCTTCTACAATTATTTTGTTTTCACTCATAATAAACAAAAAATACAATATACTAAAATTTATGCAAGATAGGTATAACTTTTTTTTAGAAGAAAAAAACGCTATAACTAATAAAAGCTATAGTGCATGAGAAAAATATTATAAATCGAAACTAATATTTAGATATTATACTTTATTTAATAGAATTTGTCGATACATTATTAGTATGATTATAATAGTAGTTAGAAATTTCTTCTTTTGTGTAATCAAAATAATTTCTTCTTGCATTTACATTATAC
>OJJU01000472.1_pt1 | contig 14782 bp, 10 predicted proteins | sample 1596141 | NCBI WGS metagenome assembly OJJU01 (sample SAMEA4350150, study PRJEB24818) | metagenome | biome: human; feature: gut; material: faeces | place: Denmark | collected 2013-09
CCTGCTATCCATGCCCAATACTTGCGGGGCACAAGATATTTCTTCTTTACTATCTTTATGTCCATAACTTATCTTATCAGTTTTTCTCCTTTGTAATATTCCACCAACCTTTGCTTGATGACAAGCAGCATCTGCATCTGGAGCTGCTTTATCTTACTCTCCAGAAGTGTTTGTGCTGAGGTATGAAGGTCGAAGGTGGAAAGCATTCCTTCCTCGAACTTCCGGCTCGACATGTGATAGGCAAGCGAATCGGAGGCAACCTTCTTCTGCATATGTCGCAATTCCTTGGCGTAGCCTTCAGCATCCATCACCGCCTGTGCTATCTGGTCATGAAGTTTGCGACGGGCTTCCTCCAGATTAACCTGCGCCAACTGCCAGTCATTGCGTGCCTTCTTCATGCTGTGCCATCGGTCGCTATTATAAATAGGTATCGAAAGGGTCAATGCGAGGTATTCGCCACGGTTATTGCGAAACTGCGAGGCAAATCCGTCGTATTGCCCTTTCAGAGAGAGATTCTTGTAATAGTTGGTGGTGACGCCGCCAGTAAGCGAGAGCGATGGCAACAGTCTGCCTTTCGCTATCTTATAGTCATAACGTGCCCGCTCCACTTCGTATTCTGCCGACCTGACATCGGGAGAGATATTCAGGAAACTCTGATAGATGTTTTCCGAATTTTGCTTGTCTTCAGCAGTCAGCGGACATGACGAAAGGCTTTCCTCCTTATCACTTGACAGAATGTCCAACTTCAGATCATCACCGACGGGATAATTCATCGCCGACTTCAAAGCAAGCAGACTCTGCCATGCCATATTCTGCTGATGCGTAAGACAGTATTCGTCTTCAGCCACTTGCGATTCCATCTGCACCATATCCGGGCGTCCTTTCTCACCAAGTTCATACTGGCGTTTCGTCTTTGCCAGCATACGTCGGCTTTCGTCCAGCTTCTCGCTTGCTATCTGTATGCTTGCCTCTGCGTATGCAGCATCCACGTATTTCTGCATCACGTCAATGGCTATATTGTCTTGCGCTTTCTGCATCGCCGTAGCAGAATAGTCACGGCTCAGTCGGGCTTGCCTGAAAGCATTAATGGTGGCGAAACCGTCAAACACATTCAGCTCGGCATAAAGCTGATAGTAGTTGTTGAATGTCGTTACATTATTATATGTATTAGTCTCGGGGTCGATATTTCGCCCCCAAGCATACTGCCCCTGCACTCCACCTGCGACGGTGGGCAGGAATGCAGCCATGGCATGATGGTAGTCCTGCTGGCGTTGGCGTGCGCTGATTGTCTCACGCTTCACATCCGTGGCATGCTCTACGGCATACTTCATACAGTCGTCAAGGCTCCAGCTTTGTGCCGCGACTCCAGACGCAAGAAGCATCCATCCTATCAGTATTACTATTCTTTTCATAATCTTCCTCATTTTTATATATTAAGGACAATGGCCGTGCCAAAACGCCAATACTACTGATGATCAAACCTTTAACAAATGAGGCTCATAAAACAGAATGTCCAATAATTAGACACAACCGTCAAATTATTGGACAAATGGGGAAGGGAGAAGAACTCAACAAAGAAAAAGAAAAGCTGTAGGTTGGTCGCTGAATTAAAACTAATTTTGTACCTTTGCATCTGCTTGCTAAAGAGTAAGCAGACATAAAGGTCCCGTAGCTTAGCTGAATAGAGCGTCAGATTCCGGTTCTGAAGGTCTTGGGTTTGAATCCCAACGGGATCACATTTATTTTCACAATAAAAAAGGAGAGCCATTACGGACTCTCCTTTTTTTATTGTATGATTCTATTTTAATACCACTCTACAGCGTTGCTATATCCCGAACGCTTGTCGTATTTCAGCGCGTCTGTCAACGTGGCTGCGTTGCATCGGAACGAGAAGTTGTAGCTCGTGTACGTGGGTCAGTCGCTATCTTGATAAGCTTAGCGACCATCAGCACGAAATCGTACAGGACATAAGTGTGCGCCATACGGCGAAACTGTTCGGTGGAAATAAATGGTCTAAAGGTTTTTCATACTGCAGATTTTGTAGTACATTTGCATATAAGAATCACCGTAATCAATAGTTTTATGGCTAAAAAAGTGAATAAAAACAATTTTGATATTGACTTTACTTTCCTTCACGCAAGGAATCTTATTGTTGTGCTGTTCTCTGTCATTATGCTGGTTTCTTGTGAAAGACAAAGCTCGACATGGAAACAGATGGATATAGCAGAGAGTCTTTTGAATACCAAGCCGGATTCAGCACTTGCTATATTAGAAGGCATACCGGCCTTTAATGTTAAGGGAAAAGAAACCTCTGCCAGATATGCACTGCTTAAATCAATGGCGTTGGATAAGAACTGTATTGATACAACAACATTTGATGTCCTTCAACCGGCCATTGATTATTATATCGAGCATGGTTCTCCTGATGAGCAACTTCGGACATATTATTATCAAGGAAGGATTTATCAGAACAAAGGTGATGATGATGCCGCGATGCAAAGTTTTATAAGAGGAAAAGAGTATTGCCAAGAAGCCACTGATACTTTGATTATGGCAAATCTCATGGTAGCTCAAGGAAGCATTCAATATTCGATATATAAAATAGATGAATTTATAAACAACAACCTTGAGGCAGCTAATTTATATAAAATCATTGGTCGAACCGACTATGAAATACTTAGCCTCGCAAATGCTTTGGATGGAAGTATTCTTAATAATGATAAATCCCTTACAGATAGCATTATGTCTATTGCGCAGGAACGAGTTAAACAAAAACCGGAATTTGCTTCAGTGATAGTTCCGTACAATTTATCTTATGCTTTGAAGTTTGGGAATAAGGAAGAGGTTATTCGTATTTTGAACTATTATGAATCTATGAAATCCATCAATGACGTAGATAGATTGGACATTGCAGAAGCCTATTGCAAAATTGCTGATGCGCCTAATGCAATGCGTGTCTTGACTTCTATACCATATACTTCAAAGACCCGCTCGTCTTTGAAGTATATGGCCATCCTGTCACGCACATTGGAATTAAACGGAGATTTTGCTGGAGCTTTACAGGCATATCGAGATTTTTCAACAACTATTGATTCAATTCACATGAATTTTTTTTCTCATGATTTACTGTTTTCCAAAGAACGTCATGAGATGGAGAAATTAAATTTGATTGAAACCCAAAAGAAAGATAAGGTGATCTGGCTAAGCCTGTGCATAACATGTGTATTATTGATTTTCATTAGTTATATATACTACCGTTATAAACTGGGACTAGCAAAAATCAAATTGGATGATAAGGAGAAAATAAGATTGCAGTTAGAACAGGAGAACCTCAAAAGGGAAAATGAAAACCTTGAATTGGAGAGACATAACGCTATTCTTGAGAAACAAGCTGCAGAATTAGAATGTGAACGTCAATCCTTGACCGCAGATAACCTTAGGCTTAAAATAGAACAACTTGAGAATGAAAGTGAAGCTCTTAAAGAGGTTTTGGAAAGACAAAAAGATTTAGCAAAACCCGTTGAAGATGCCATCAAAATAAGGATAGAAATGCTAAATGGATTATTGGCTTCACGAATAACTGATAATACCTCTTACGCAGAACCGTATAGAACATGGAAAGATCAAGTTATTCAAGATAAGGACGAGTTCATGAATACCACTCGTCTGGCATTTAAGGCTTCTCATCCTAAATTTATTAAATACCTTGAACAACATGGGCTTACTGAATCGGAGATTAATTATGTTTGTCTTTATGCGATTGGACTTCGAGGAAAAGAAGTTGGTGAATATATGCAGCTGAAAAGGCATTATCACATTAGCAGTGATGTACGTAAGAAACTTGGTATTGATGAGCATCAAACTAACATCGGTATTTACATTAGAAAACTTATGAAGCAATTGTAGTTTGATTATATAATTACTTTATCAGCTCCGAAACAGTCTATCTACCCAATCCGGTGGATGGACTGTTTTTATTGTATGACCTTAATTTTCACAACTTTATCATTATTCCTGCCCGTCAAACTTTTGACAACCATGCGCAGAAATCTATCACCACCTCATTCATAAACCACTGATTATCAGCATAACAAAAAGTTTGACTGTCAAACTTTTACCCTTGGTTGAAAACTTTTTATATAGTAATTTTGCATCAATTTAGTCAATAAAAGCAATAAAATGAAAAAGTTTCTCTCGCTCCTCGGAGTTTTAATTTTTATCGGCAGCTTTCAGGTTTACGCTGAAAAAAGCCCAGTCATTTTAGACCATTATTTTACTGGTCATGTAGACAGAAGTAAGTCTATACGTCGATCTCCAATGCAAATTCCTATTGATGTATATTATGATGAAGAGTTACGTCAAATAGAGATTTGCAGTTATGAGGATATGAATGTCCAAATATACCTGTGTGATGAGAACGGAAATACCATAGCCTGTTCTTCAACTATTAATACCATATTGGATGTTCCCAATGGTTATAGCGGACAACTATACATAAGGATAGAAGGTGAAGACTGGATTGCAACTGGTAAAATAAATTCATGGGATTGAGAATGAATATCATTAGTGTCCCATTAAAATCGGGACACTAATGTAATATATCAGACAACAAATTCAGAATTACACAAAAGTGTAACGATATAATTTGGAGATATAAATATATTTGGAACAGAAATAATCAAGTCGACAAGATTATAAAGCAGACCTTACTGTAATTAAAAGGAGTGGATGTCGAAAAACTATAAAAGAGTAGACAAAATAAATGAGAATGAAATTATGAAAGACGATTTATTTTCAGAGTTAAGAGAAGATTAGTTAGGTATACTCCATGGAGGAGTTTATGAAGGTAGCTACTCTACAGGAAGCAGCGACCAAAATAATTTTTTTGCATCTAACGGAAATTGTTTAGGTGGTGGATGGGGTGATACTAATACAAATTGCACGGGAACTTGCAAAGGATGCTCCGTTTAAATTCTTTATAACGTTTCAGATTGTGACTATCATAAGTATGGTCACAATCTGAATATATAAATATCATTATTACTTATAAATATATATGAAGTGGAGTTCGTTTAATGTATTAATAGATTCGCCAATTCAAAAGGAACAAGTCTATCTATACAATTATCAAAAAAATAAATTACTAACATTAGATATGCGTCTTAAACCTATAATCATAGAAAGACGTCATAACATAGAAACTTTAAAGGAAATTCATCCAAGCCTTTACGAACTACTTATTAAATGTGGTTTTATAGTGTCATCTGCGCTTGATGAAATGAAAAGTTGTGTAGATGAGATTAATTCTAAATTACAGTCAAACGATTATGTAAGAATAACCATAAATCCAACATTGGATTGTAATCTAAGATGTTGGTATTGTTATGAAAGCCACTTAAAGGGTAGTTTAATGTCTCATGATACACTATTAAATGTCATAATGTACTTAGAAAGAGTAATTAGTTCTCCAACATTAAGGACTTTTCAGCTAGCTTTTTTTGGAGGCGAACCACTACTTTATTATAAGAAAGTTGTACACCCTTTAATTAAAAAATGTAGTGAATTATGCAATAAGTATAATAAGAAATTTCAAGTTAACTTTACTACAAATGGAGTATGCTTAACCCATTATGTTGTGGACGATTTAATAAATTTAAGCAATTGGATTAGTGTACAGGTCGCTTTTGATGGGGGAAAGGCTTTTCATGATAAGATTAAATATTACAAAGATGGCACAGGAACATACGATAGGGTATTGCATAATTTATTTTATGCAATAGAAAAGCGGTTATTTACAACCATACGATGCAACTATACAAAAGAAAATATCCTATCTTTTTATGATGTAGTAAAAGACTTTGAAGCATATCATAATTGTAGAAATCTAAGGTTTTCTTTCCATAAAGTTTGGCAAGATGAAGAAGACGATAATTTAAGAGTAAAAGTTTCTCAATTAAAATCGCAACTTACTCGGTTTAAGTTTCAGTCAAATATAAATACTTACTTGGGGCCAAGTGTACAACATTGTTATGCTGACTATGTACATAACCTTGTTATCAATTATAATGGCGATATTTATAAGTGTACAGCTCGTGATTTTAATGTGGATAATAAAATAGGCTCACTTTCTCATGATGGAAACATTTGCTATGGAACTAATAAAGAACGTTGGGAGAAAATGTATGTGGCAGAATGTTGTCTGGCATGCCGCTTACTTCCTATATGCACAGAATGTATTCAAAGAAAAATAGAAGTAGGAGAAAATAAATGTTCTAATGTAGCCTTTAGAGAAAATGCTGAAGCTAATATCCGAAAGTTTTTTTATGACATTATGAATTTCAAAATCGTAAATACTTGATATCTATGAGGAAAGTTGTAATTTTGTTTTTAGTAATAATGCTATCCTTCACTGGTATTATGCATGCACAGGAAGTAGAGGGATACGTTTTAGACAATCAAGGAAAGCCTGTAGAGCTTGCATCGGTAGCCATCTTAACTACTACTGATTCTACATTGTTAGGAGGTTGTATAACGACGGCAGGTGGTCAGTTTAAGGTTAATATTCCCGACAAGAACAAAATTGTGATAGTGAGGGTATCTTGTATGTCGTATGAAAATGCTTTCCAAACCAAGCAAGTGGACAATAATCCCATGAAAATTACGCTATATCCAAAGGCTGTTGGTTTGAATGAAATTACTGTATCGGCATCAAGGTTCGTACAAAACACGATGGGGTACTCTGTAAACTTAACTGACTCTCCTGTCTTGAAAGGAAAGAAAACAGCTGAGGCTTTGATATTCCTCCCAGGAATAACTAAAGAAAACGGAGTTATCAACATTAATGGACTTCCTGTTAGCGAAATATATGTAAATGGAATTAAAATAACCTCGCCGGAAGAACTTAATAAGTTTCCTGCTAATATGATCGGCTCTGTGAAGGTTGATTACCTTGCAGAAAGTAAAACCAATGCCTCTACTGGTGGAGGAGTTATCAATATCTCATTAAGGAAAATAGCCGATAGGAACTATTACGGTAGTTTGTCTGCGGAGGGAACCGTACACAAGGGGAACGGTATAGAAGAAGAAAGCTTAGGAGGAACAATATACTATAGATATAAGAATATGCATATTTATGATAATCTATCGCTGCCTTGGTATCAGTATAAAGAGACTGGTAAACAATTTCTTTATAATAAATTGTCGGGCATTGAGAAGCAGAGTTGTGAAAGAGACTATAATAGAGGCTATAGTTTCTCTAATCGACTGAGCCTTACTCAACAATGTAACAAACAATCGTCTTTGAGTTTTAGTTACTATATCTCAGCCAACCACAACCATTCACACTTAAATACTTATGATGACGATAATAACACAAATATAAGAATTTACAAACGAGTGGTTGAACAAGAAGTAACCACAAAGTATTTAACTCCTCTCGGTAAGAGTAATATTTTGGTAGATTTGACGATAGATTACTATAACAGGCACGCAAATACAGTTACAAATTATCTTGGGAATAGCGCAGAAAGCGAAGGAACAACTGATAAGCAAAATAATAATCTTTGGAAAACTTCATTAGATTTCACTCAACCCATAGGTAGAAATCTACTGACTTATGGTGGTGCTGTTCAATTTGTGAATCAGCAATTTATTCCTTTAGTAGTAAACAATATGACTGACGAATTTTTCGTAAGCAACAGTAGAACGAAAGTCAAGGGCTTTACCCCTTATGTCTATGTTCAGTTAGCGGGAGCATTCAAGAAATTTAAATATTCTTTTGGCGTAAATTGGCAAATGAATCAAATTTCATATAGAGATTATGAGTCCTCTGCAATTTCCAAGAACATACAGAGAGAATTAAGTCCTTCGATTAGTTTAATGACTCCATTAAATAAAAACGGAAGCAGTATCTTTCGTTTTGCTTTTAAGCATATATTGAAAAACATACCTTATTCAGCAATATCATCAACGATTAGATGGTCGAATGCCTCTAATTATTCAGTGGGAAACCCAAATCTGAAGGCTCCAACGAATGATATGTTGATGGCTTCTTTATCTTTCTTTAAAGATTTATTTAGAGTAACGGGTATCTATATATACTCTAATAATAATATTTATTGGCAGACCAAAAATAGTTCGGAGAATAAAAATTACGTTTACACACGTCCTGTTAATCTTGATGGGATAAATGTGTATGGTATGAGTGTGGAATTAAATCTACAACCTTTGAAAAGTTGGATGATGAAGGCCATGGGTAAATTAGAATTGCATGCAGAGGATATAATTTTAGATGGTATAAGATATGACAAAAATAGATTCCGGCAATATTATACTCTTTATAATAGTTTCAACCTCCCATCAGGATGGGGCGGTATGTTGAATGTAATGGTAGAGCCTACATTTAGGAACTTAGACAGGGTTTATTATGCAGTCTATAATGTTACGGGAAATATTTATAAAGATCTTTTCAAAGATAAATTAGAATTAGGGCTGTCGTTTGGACTTGCAGGAAAAGAACGCAAATACTCACGACAGACAAATTTATTTAAGACTACTTATGATAATACCACTGCAATTCCATATATAGGACTCTCTTTAAAATGGAATTTTGAGAAAGGTAATCATTCTACAATTAAGAAAATTACAGGTAACCAAGAATATAATGAGATAAAAGATATTCGATAAAATGGCAACAGAAGAATTCACATATAAACAATATTTAGCAATGAATAGAATTATCACACTCTTAGTACTATGCTTCTCTGTGTTTCAACTTTGTGCTCAAAACATCAATGGACGCATTGTGGATGAGTTACAACAACCAATGCCTTGTGCTAATGTGTTATCTGCATCCAAGGATATTATAGACAGACTGTAATTATAAAAAGAAAAATGAGAAGAAACTTTCCTTTCGTTTCACAACATGACTCTATGCAGTGTGGCGTAGCATGCTTAGCAATGATATGTTCTTACTTTAAAAAGAATAAAAGTATGAACTATCTATTAGAACAATGTTTTGCTACTACAGAAGGTGTTTCGCTACTTGCTATTGACAAAGTTGCTTCGCAGTTGGGATTAGAAACTATAAGTGGAAGAGTTTCTGTTAATACCATCTGCAACCTTGAAAATCCCTGTATCCTCCATTGGAATCAAAACCATTTTGTGGTGCTGTATAAGGTTAAGAAAGGCAAGACCTTCTACATCGCAGACCCCGGGAAAGGACTTGTAAAGTACAACCTTGAGGAGTTTAAGAAGCATTGGGTCAGTACTCAATCGGACGGTGAGGAGAAAGGAATAGCCATGTTCTTAGAACCTACACCTGCATTTTATGAAAATCAGATGGACGAACAGCCAATAGAGGAACGCTCATTTAAGTTCCTATTTGGCTACATCAAGCAATATCGCAAGTACTTTGGACAGATTGTCTTAGGACTACTGGTGGGCAGTTTGCTGCAGCTTATTCTGCCTTTCCTTACACAATCAATCGTGGATGTGGGCATCAAGAATCAGAATATTGGCTTTATATGGCTGATACTCTTGGGACAGCTGATGCTCACGGTTAGCCGAACAGCCATCGACTTTATCCGCCGTTGGCTCTTGCTACACATCTCTTTGCGCATCAACATCTCATTGGTGAGCGACTTCTTCATCAAGCTCTTAAAGCTGCCAATGTCGTTCTTCGACACCAAACTGATAGGCGACCTCATGCAGCGTATGGGCGACCATAGCCGTGTAAACACGTTCCTGACACAGCAAACGCTCAGCATCGTATTCTCGCTCTTCACTTTTGTGGTGTTCAGTATCGTGTTGCTTTCCTATAATTGGCTTGTCTTTGCTATCTTTATGCTCGGCAGTCTGCTCTATGGCGGTTGGCTTGCGCTCTTCCTAAGACGTAGAAAAGTACTCGACTACGAACTTTTTGAGCAGCAAGCAATCAACAACAACAAGACCTACGAGTTTATCACCTCAATGCAGGAGATAAAACTCCAAGATTGTGAACAACGTCATCGTTGGGAATGGGAGGACGTGCAGGCAGACCTCTTTGGAGTGCAGATGAAATCCCTTAAACTCCAACAGACACAAGAGGCAGGTAGCATATTCATCAACGAACTGAAAAACATCGTCATCACGGTGGTGGCTGCAACAGCCGTCATTCACGGACAACTCACTTTGGGTATGATGCTTGCCGTGCAGTATATCATCGGACAACTCAACTCACCTGTCGAGCAGTTGATGAGTTTTTTCTACTCCGTACAAGATGTAAAGATAAGCCTTGAACGTATCAATGAAATCCATTGTATGGACGATGAGAACGGAAAGCAAGGATTGGAAACCTCAGTGAAAGAAGAGGATAAGGGCATAGACCTTGAAAACGTAAACTTCAAATACGACCTTCACGCCTTGAAAACCATCATAGATGATGTAAGCCTCACAATCCCCAAAGGCAAGGTAACAGCTATTGTGGGCGCATCTGGCAGTGGAAAGACCACCCTCATCAAGCTCATGTTAGGCTATTATCCAGTATTGGGAGGTCTAATAACTATTGGCGGAACAGACGTAAATGCACTGAACAAAAAATGGTGGCGCAGACAATGTGGCGTGGTGATGCAAGACGGTGTGATATTCTCCGAGAATATAGCAAGGAACATTGCCGTAGATGATGGAGAGATTGACAAGGAGCGATTGCAAAGGGCAGCCGAAATAGCCTGTATTCATGACTATGTAATGGGGCTACCCTTAAAATACAACACTAAAATTGGGCGTGATGGCGTCGGCTTGAGTCAAGGACAGAAGCAGCGTATCCTGATAGCAAGAGCTGTGTATAAGAACCCCGATTATATTTTCCTTGATGAAGCCACCAACTCGCTCGATGCCAATAACGAGCGCATGATTGTGGAGTATCTGGACGAGTTCTACAAAGGCAAGACGGTTGTTATCGTGGCGCATCGCCTAAGTACGGTGAAGAATGCTGACCAGATAGTGGTATTGGATAAAGGCAAGGTGGTGGAAATCGGTAACCACGAAGCACTCACGGCAAAGCGAGGCGCATACTATAACCTTGTGAAGAATCAATTAGAATTGGGCAACTAAAAGCAGAAAGGAAGATTATGGCAGACAACAAGATTGAACTCCGCAGCGAAAAGGTAAGACATATCATTGGTGAGATACCGTCAAGGATTGTCCGTTATGGTATCACAATCATCACCTTTGTGATATTGGGATTGCTGATTGGTGCATACTTTATACCTTATCCCGAAACCATCAGTGCAAATATACAGATGACAAATGCCAGTCAAGGCACAATATACATTCCTTATAAATATGTGAATACGATAGCAAGAGGAATGACAGCGAACATCGAAGTTGAGGGTTACGATGCTGAAACCTACGGAGTAGCCAATGGTGTAATAACAACCACATCTCATACACCCCTACAAACGGCAGAAGGCAGCGTGTTCACGGCACAGGTAATGATAACGGATTGCAAGTATAATCTCGTCAGCGGAATGACAGGCACGGCATCTATACTTGTGAGCAATGAAAGCATAATTCAAAGGATTATCCAGAGAACTAACTCCAATCAGCTCACACTCTATTAACTGTCCGTGGGTACGTGGCTACGGCGGGACGCCATAGCCTCCTAAGTTAGCCCCGCAAGCTCATGCAATCACAATAAAAAAAGGAGAGCCATTGCGGACTCTCCTTTTTTTATTGTATGATTCTTTTTTAATACCACTCTACAGCGTTGCTATATCCCGAACGCTTGTCGTATTTAAGCGCGTCTGTCAACGTGGCTGCGTTGCATCGGAACGAGAAGTTGTAACTCGTGTACGGAGCGAGCACCACGGAGCACGACATATTGAAGCAGTGGAGGTCGCGCTGAAGCGAAGCCGTCGTCATTGAGAGTTCCTTTCTCTCGAAGTCGTAACCTGATGAGAACGAGATGTTCCATCCGTCGCTGAGACGAACGTTACCGCTGACGTTGAGGTTCTGCGTGAACTTATACGGATAGCGCATTGACTTGGTATTGAACTTTCCGCTTGTGTTCTCTCGCATCGTGATACCATATCCGAAGGTCAGCGACCACGGCATATTGAAACGCATGTAGCCATCGGCATCGGTCTCTGCCTTGCCACCGCCACTCTTCTTCTTGGCACCGCGCTGTCCAGCCACCATTGTGTCGTCCACGTTCGACTCGATGTCTGTGTCCATACCGTCCTCATCGTCCTTGTTCTTCTTTTTCTTGTCGTCCTTGTCATCACCGCCACCGAACCACTTCTTTATCTTATCAGGTGTGAGCGTGAATGAGAAGTTCTGCGATGTTCCCTGGAAACGACCGAACTTGCCCATGCCCCAAAGCGTGTGGTTGCCCACATAAGGATGTCCGTTGGCATCAAGCTCATAGGCGTAGGAAGCGAAGACTGCCGTCATGTTGAACGTATAGTTCTTCCACCATTTCAGACGAATTCGCATAGAGAGGTCGCTGAGCGGCTTCTCCTTAGCAGCCATATTGTAGCTCATCGAGAGTCCCAGCTCGTCGATGATGCTGAGCTTCTTGAATCCAGTTGAGTCCTTGTCAGACTTTATCTTCATCTCCACATTGTTGGAGAGGTCGAAGCTGATGTTGCCGGTCTTTCCCTTACCGGGCACGCCGAACAGCTGTTCGCTGTAAGGCGAATACTCTACGAGGTCCACCGAACCGTCAGCATTGGTTTTCTGATACGTCTTGTAATATCCGTAACGGCTGGCAGAGAAGTCAGGCGCATAGCTGAAGCTCACCGACGGCGTAATAACGTGACGGACAGCCTGAATCTTGTCGCCGAATATCTTACGGCTCGGGATGTAGAAGCCATACATCTTCGTAGATGCACTTATAGATAAGTTATAATTATAGACGTTGTTGAATCCGTAGATGGTGTCACATACCTCTCGCTGTCTGGTGTCGTCCCATGAACGCATCACCTTGTTGGTGTACATGCGGTCGGTGAAGTTGAACGACGGCGAAATGTTGAGGTAGTTGAAGAGAGTGAAGTTGCCACTGATAGGAATAGAATGGTTCCATCCGTTTCGCCAGTCCTTTATGAGATTGGAATGGAGGAAGCGGTCTTCCTTCGTGTTGATACTGTTGGAGATGTGTCCGGTGTACGACATCGAAATCTTCTCGTACCACTTCTCGTCGCCTACGGCATGCTTCCTCTTGAACGGATAGAAGCGTGAGATCGAGATGTTGAGGTCAGGCAGAGTCATGGCGATGCTTGAGTCGCGCATGTTCTGCGAGAGGTTGGCAGTGGAACTGAGCGAGAGTCCGATGCTTGAGAAGGTCGTGCTCCACGATACAGAAGATGTACGTGTCGACTGGGTCAGCGTCTGCGGATTGTAGAGCGAGTTGAGGTTGTTACGCTCATAGCTTGACGTGGCGAAGTTTACGCTTGCCGACAGCGAGCTGTAAGGATTTGCCTTCGAGTCCTGACGATGGCTCCACTGAATCTTGAAACTCTTCTGACGTGAGAAGTCGGGCATACCCTTATCGCCGGTCTTGGTGTCCTGATAGCTTACGTAGAAGTTGCCGTTAAAGCGATAGCGCTTGTTATAGTTAGACGCCGCAGACAGTCCCCACGAACCCTTTGTATAGATTTCGCCCAACAGCTTGAGGTCCATCTTGTCGTTGATGGCAAAATAGTAGCCACCGTCGCGCAGATAGAATCCGCGGCTGTTCTCATCGCCGTAAGTAGGCATGATAAAGCCGGAAGAATAGCTCTTGGTAAAGGGGAAGAAGCCGTAAGGAATGGCAAGCGGCAGAGGCACGTCAGCCACTACAAGGTATGCGGGACCGAACACCACATCTTTGCCGGGGCGCACCTTGGCGCGAGAAAGGGCAATGTAGAAGTCGGGATGCTTGGCATCGCACGTAGTGTAACGTCCATGCTGGAGATAAATGTCGCCGTTGGCGTTACGCTTTGATATCTCACTCTGGAGGAAACCGTCCTCCTGCTGAGTGTATACCTTAGATATAAGACCCTTCTTTGTCTTGAAGTTGAACGCCATCGTATCACTCTCATACTTGTCGGCTCCCATCGTGAAGACAGGCGTACCCATAAGCTTTAAGCCAGTGGTGTCGGTGGTGTCTCGCGCACCCGTGGCATGCACTAAGGACGAGTCGATGCTCATGTGTATCTTCTCAGAAGCGAGGTCCATGTTCTCATACTTCACCGTTGAAGCACCGTAGAGACGTGCAGTCTTTGTCGTGGCATCATACACAAGTGAGTCTTCCGCAGAATACTGCACAGGCGAATTGATGCCGTTGGCACGCTGACGGTTAATCGAGTCAAGACGAATGGAATCGTCGATGGCACGGTTATGATGATAGATAGCGAGTTGCATGGAGTCCATCTTCGTGGTGTCCACAATCTCCCTTCCCAGGGAGTCGCGCAAGATGCTGTCAGCCTCCATGTTAAGCTCAGCCGTCTCAATAGAGTCGCGTAGTTCCTTCTTGCTCTTACGCTTTTGCGACAAGGGCGCAACAGAGCTTGCCATCACGAAGACGACAACGCAGAGCAATAGGGCTATGAGGGTCTTTGTTCTCAATTTCTGTTTCTTTTGTTATATCAAATTACTTTTCCGGTTCAAAGATATCTTTCATTGCTCTGAACCTTGCAAGTGTTTCGCCACCGAACTTTGCGAGGCTTTTCTCAGCCTGCTCGATGGTCTTCTCGCGGGAGAGGTGTGACTTCGAGTAGAACTTGTCCGCGTAACATATCAGTTTCTCCTCGATGGTTTCGGG
>OJJU01000475.1_pt1 | contig 14745 bp, 9 predicted proteins | sample 1596141 | NCBI WGS metagenome assembly OJJU01 (sample SAMEA4350150, study PRJEB24818) | metagenome | biome: human; feature: gut; material: faeces | place: Denmark | collected 2013-09
GCGCTACACCCCGCTTATACTAGAGAGTTATCATCAGAGATTTGAAGTCGGGGCGACAGGATTCGAACCTGCGACCACCTGTTCCCAAAACAGGAGCGCTACCGGGCTGCGCTACACCCCGCTTTCTTCTCACAATGAAATTACTTCTTTGCAGTAAGCATCATTTCTGAATTGCGGGTGCAAAGGTACAACATTTTTCTTATTCCACCAAATTTTTCAGCAACTTTTTTTGTAAAAATATGCATTTATTCAGTTTTTTCCTAAAAAAAGGGCAACTTCCGAAGAAATTGCCCCTTTATACCTTATTATATATGACGATTGATGAATTTTCAGCAACCGCATTGTTTTGCCATTACGCCTTGATGATGCCTTCCTCTACGAAAATCTTCTTCAAGATTTCAACAGCCCGTTCTACCTGCTCTCTTGTATGAGTAGCCATAAGAGCAAAACGCACCAATGTGTCCTGAGGAGCACATGCTGGTGGGATAACAGGATTGATGAACACACCTGCATCATAAGCCAGCTTGGTAACAACGAATGTCTTCTCTGCATCACGAACGTAGAGAGGAATGATAGGACTCTCAGTCTCACCAATCTCGAAACCCTCCTCACGGAAACGCTTCAAAGCATAGTTGGTAACATCCCAAAGATTCTCAAAACGCTCTGGCTCATTCTGAATGATGTGGAGTGCCTCAAGCGCTGCTGCTGTAGCTGCTGGAGTGTTGGATGCACTGAAGATGTAAGTACGGCAGTTGTGACGGAGGAAATTGATGGTATCCTTATCTGATGCGATGAAACCACCGATAGATGCCAGACTCTTAGAGAAGGTACCCATGATGAGATCTACCTCATCGGTCAGACCGAAATGATCGCAGACACCACGTCCCTGCTTACCAAACACGCCAAGGCCATGAGCCTCATCTACCATGATAGAGCAGTTGTACTTATGCTTCAACTTCACGATTTCTGGCAAGTTAGCCAAATCGCCCTCCATAGAGAACACGCCATCCACAACGATGAGCTTGACTGCATCCTCAGGAAGCTTAGAGAGCACGCGCTCCAAATCTTCCATATCGTTGTGCTTGTAGTGAAGCTGGGTAGCGAATGAAAGACGACGGCCATCTACGATACTGGCGTGGTCACGATCGTCACAGATGATATAATCACCGCGGCCTACAACACATGCCAACACACCCTGATTTACAGAGAAACCAGTAGAGAAGCACAATGTCTCATCCTTGCCCATAAACTCAGCAAGCTCTTTTTCGAGCTGCACATGCAAATCGAGTGTACCATTGAGGAAGCGGCTACCAGCACAGCCTGAGCCGTACTTGTCAAGAGCAGCCTTAGCTGCATCGATAACACGCTGATCATTTGTCAAACCCTGGTAAGCATTAGAACCGAACATCAGGATCTTGTGACCGTCGATGTCAGTTACCTCTGTCATCTGCTTACTTGTAATCTCACGGAAGTATGGATACACACCGGCTTCCATATACTTCTGAGGTACACGATAATTCTTGTATCTTTCTTGTAATTGTCCCATTATAATAGGTGTACTTTATTTCTATTTTAATTTATTTTCTAGTTTCAGGCTGCAAAGATACAAAAAAAGATTAATAAAACCGCTTTTTTCCTAAGAAAGTTTACTTTTATGCTTTTTTTAGTAGATATTTCTTGCCATTTTAGGGATTTTTATTACTTTTGCAATTTAAAAAACAATTTCTTGACTAAGATATGAAAAAAAAGATAGTTTTCATCATGAACCCGATTTCTGGAACCAGCAGCAAAGCAGCGGTTCCCAGTTTGATAGATTCTACTTTGGACAAGGAGCAGTTCGAGTACGAGATAAAAATGACTGAAAGACCAGGACACGCCTCAGAACTGGCAGCCGAAGCCAGAGACAACCATGCAGACATTGTGGTTGCTGTAGGTGGCGATGGTACCGTGAACGAGGTGGCCCGTTCCCTCGTCCATTCCGACTCAGCATTAGGTATTCTGCCTTGCGGCTCAGGAAACGGCCTGGCGCGCCACCTGCTGTTGCCAATGAACCTAAAGAAAAGCATTGAGATCATCAACGCATGCAAAATACACGACCTTGACTACGGAATCATCAACGAATACCCATTCTTCTGCACTTGCGGAATGGGCTTCGATGCCTTTGTCAGCATGAAGTTTGCAGAAAGCGGAAAGCGTGGGCCAATCAGCTATGCAGAGAACATTCTGAGAGAAGGCTTGAAATATGAGCCTGAAACATATACTCTGGAGGATGAGACTGGAACAAAACAATATAAAGCGTTTCTCATCTCATGTGCCAACGCTTCCCAATACGGCAACAACGCCTATATTGCCCCACAGGCATCTATGAGCGATGGATTGATGGATGTGGTCATCATGGAACCGTTTGATGTCATCGAAGCTTCACAGGTTAGTTTCGACATGTTCAACAAGACCCTCGACAAAAACTCGAAGATCAAGTCTTTCCGGTGCAAGAAGCTCCACATCACCCGCAGCAAACCGGGTGTCATCCATTACGACGGCGACCCAGTGATGACTGGCGCCGACATAGATGTGCACATGGAAGAAAAAGGCATCAAGATGATTGTAAATCCGTTTGCAGACAAAAGTGTACGCAAACCGAACATCATTCAATCAGCCTTTGCCGATTTCTTCAACGACATAAATATAGTGCGCGATGACATTCACAAAGACATCCAGCGCCAAAGCAAGCGAGTAGGAGCCATCAGTAAGCTCGTACAGAGAAAGCTGAATCTCTAGCCCCTACCTGACATAAAATTCTTCTGTAATTTTCGCATACCATTCTGACCGGTTCCCCTCGGAATCGGTCATTGTTTTTATAGTATTTTCCATACCATTATACCGATGCTTTGCGAACGACAGAAGATAGCGTTTAGGCTGTTTGCGCTCCACTGTCTTAACGCCACACTGCCTGACAAGATAAAATCCTAGCATACAAGCTTCCGACACAACCACCTCAAGAACCTCAGAAGGAACTATCACTGAAAAAACTCCATCATCTCTCAGCAGCATTTTTGCTCCCCTGAAAAGATCTCTGAAAGGCAAGCTATCCGTATGGCGGGCCATCGTACGTTTACTGTCTGGATTTTTTAGGCTATTCAAGAAAAAAGGAGGATTGCTTACGATTGCATCAAAAGACTCCGCAGAATGATAATCCTGCAATCGGCAGCACTCTATTTCGACACGATCGGCAAAAGGACTTGCAGCCACATTCTCAGCAGCCTCCTCACAAGCCTCTCCATCCATATCAATACCCCGCACCTGCGCCTCAGGGAAGCGCTGCGCCATCATCAGCGAAATGAGTCCGGTACCCGACCCGACATCCAAAATGCGTTTACCGCCAGGTGCCCATGCCCCCAGCAGCACACCATCCGTTCCCACTTTCATGGCGCAACGATCCTGATGAATCTCAAATTGTTTGAATTTAAATCCAGTCATAGTTTTACTTTTAAAATAGTAACGCAAAAATCAGCATTTTATTACAGTCTTCTTGCTTATATTAATAATAATATCTAATAAAGAGGTGATTTTCGGAAAAAACGATGGGATTCTCGGCAAAAATTACTAACTTTGCACCCTATAAATATATATTCAAGAGAATATACACCCCAAAAAGTGTTTATCAAAATAGAACAGAAATTCATATACACCCCAAAAAGTGTTTATCAAATAGAATATGAACAGAAATTCGAATACACAAATCCAGATGATAGCCGACTTTGAGGGCGATGCATCCGTATTGATACAAGAAAGGGAGGCAGGAATCTATCCTACCCTCTGCACTCGCGACCTGGTGGTTTTTCCATCCGTGCTTACTCCTATCTTGATAGGCAGGGCGGAAAGCAAGGAGTTGGCAAATATGCTGGAGCAAAATCCAGAAACAGTATTCTGCATCTTTTGCCAGAAGCATGCGGACATAGACTCACCTAATCAGGAAGACTTGTACGAAACCGGAACATTTGCCAAGTTGATGAGAGTCATCAATATGCCAAACGATGAGCATCAGAAGACCATCATCGTACAGGGTTTAGGCAGATGCAAGATGAAGCAGATTGTAGATAAGGAACCATTCTACCTTGCCGATGTAGAAAGTCTGCCAGAGACCTGGCCTACCGAAAAGGAAGCCGAAGATCCTATGTTCAAGGCATTGACCCAAACATTCTTCGAGGAATCTATCAAATTCATTCAGTACAATGAGAACATTCCCAACGAGGCTGTCTATGCGATCAATGAGATTACCAATCGCTTCGTGAAATGCAACTTCATCTGCACCTCCCTCCCTTTTACGGCAGAAGACAAGATCAAGATGCTGGAACAGGAGAAGCTGTCAGAGCGACTGATAGAGGCACTCAAGGCCTTGCACAAGGAGCAGAAACTGCTCTACCTGCAAAATGAAATCAGGAACAAGACGCAGTTTGATCTTGACGAGCAGCAGAAGGAATATTACCTGAAGCAGCAGATCAAGAACATCAAGGAAGAGCTGGGCGAAGGCGAAAGCAGTCCGGAAAAGAAGGAGCTGCTCGAAAAAGCCAAGACCAAGAAATGGAACGAGGCAACCCAGAAGGTTTTTCAGAAAGAGTTGGCCAAACTCGACAACATCCATCCTCAGAGCCCAGACTACCCTATCCAGCTCAACTATCTGCAGACGCTGGTAGATTTGCCTTGGGGCGAATACACCGAGGATGACCTCAGCCTGTCTCATGCCCAGAAGATTCTCAACCAGGACCACTACGGCATGGAGAAAGTAAAGGAACGCATCCTGGAATATCTTGCCGTAAGATCCCTGAAGGGTGGAATGCAGAGTCCGATTCTCTGCCTCTATGGTCCTCCGGGAGTCGGCAAGACCAGTCTGGGCAAGAGCATTGCCAAGGCCATGAAGCGCAAATACGTGAGAATGTCTCTGGGCGGTCTGCACGATGAAGCCGAGATTCGCGGTCACCGCCGCACTTATATCGGAGCCATGCCTGGCCGCATTGTCAAGAACATCCTCAAGGCAGGCAGCAGCAACCCTGTCTTCATCCTCGACGAGATAGACAAGGTTTCAGCCAACAACCACCAGGGTGATCCGGCATCAGCCTTGCTTGAAGTACTCGACCCAGAGCAGAACAACACCTTCCACGACAATTACCTGGATGTGGATTACGATCTCTCTAAGGTTCTCTTCATCGCAACCGCCAATGACATCAGCTCAATCCCACGTCCTTTGCTCGACCGAATGGAGCTCATCGAAGTAGGCGGCTACATTACGGAGGAGAAGATAGAGATTGCCAAGCGCCACCTGATTCCGAAGGAATTGGAGAATACAGGTCTCGACAAATTCACCCCGAAGGTAAGCTTCAACAAGGCAGCCATTGAGGGCATCATCGAGCACTACACCCGAGAAAGCGGTGTGCGCCAGCTCAAGAAACAGATCAACAAGGGACTGCGCAAGATGGCCTACAAGCTCGCCTATTCCAAGGAATTGGAGAAGCCATCCATCACCGCATCAGACCTGAAGGAGATTCTCGGCACCGCCCCATTCACCCGCGACATCTATCAGGGCAACGATTATGCAGGAGTAGTAACAGGACTTGCATGGACCTCTGTGGGCGGCGAGATTCTCTTTATCGAAACCTCTCTGAGCAAGGGAAGACAGGGCAAGCTTACCCTGACCGGTAACCTGGGAGACGTGATGAAGGAATCGGCTATCATCGCCCTGGAATACATCAAGGCGCATATCGACCTGCTGGGCGTGGATTACCGCATCTTTGAAAACTGGAACATCCATATCCACGTACCCGAAGGAGCAACGCCAAAAGACGGTCCTTCGGCAGGTATTACCATTGCCACCAGTATCGCTTCGGCCATCACCCAGCGCAAGGTTCGCAAGAACATAGCCATGACCGGCGAGATTACCCTTCGCGGCAAGGTACTCCCAGTGGGAGGCATCAAGGAGAAGATCCTGGCAGCCAAGCGTGCCGGCATTACCGACATCGTGATCTGCAAGGAAAACAAGAAGAACATCCTCGACATTCCAGAAAAGTATCTCAAGGGCGTAGAATTCCATTATGTAGAAGATGTAGCAGATGTCTGGGAGTTTGCCCTCACCGACGAGAAGGTAAAGCACCCTATCGACTTCACCATTCCTGAAAATGACAAAAAAGAAAAGAAATGAAATTTGAACTACAAGTAACAGATAAGGCAAGCGATGCTCGCACCGGCATCATCACCACCGACCACGGACAGATCAAGACTCCGATCTTCATGCCTGTGGGAACTGTGGGCAGCGTAAAGGGTGTACATTTCGAAGAATTGCGCCAGCAGGTAAAGGCCCAGATCATCCTGGGAAACACCTACCATCTCTACCTGCGCCCGGGACTCGAAGTCATCAAGGCGGCAGGCGGACTGCATAAGTTCAACGGCTGGGACCGTCCTATCCTCACCGACAGCGGCGGCTTCCAGGTATTCTCGCTTACCGGAATCCGCAAGCTCAGAGAAGAGGGCTGCGAGTTCCGTTCCCACATCGATGGCAGCAAGCATTTCTTCACACCCGAGAACGTGATGGATACAGAACGCATCATCGGTGCCGACATCATGATGGCTTTCGATGAGTGTCCTCCCGGACAGAGCGACTTCATGTATGCGAAGAAGAGTCTGGAGATGACTCAGCGCTGGCTCGACCGCTGCATCAAGCGCTTCGACGAGACAGAACCTCTCTACGGTTATCAGCAGAGCCTCTTCCCTATCGTCCAGGGTTGTACTTTCCCAGAGCTGCGCCGCGAAGCTGCCAAGTACATTGCCGACAAGGGAGCCGACGGAAATGCCATCGGCGGTCTTGCCGTAGGCGAGCCTACCGAGGTGATGTACGAAATGATCGAGGTGGTGAATGAGATTCTTCCAAAGGACAAGCCTCGCTACCTGATGGGCGTAGGAACTCCCCAGAACCTGCTCGAGGCCATCGAGCGCGGTGTAGATATGTTCGACTGCGTAATGCCAACCCGCAACGGCCGCAATGCGATGCTCTTTACCTATAATGGTACGATGAACATGCGCAACAAGAAGTGGGAGATGGATTTCAGTCCAGTAGATCCAGACGGCTGCGACATCGACCAGATAACCACCAAGGCCTACCTGCACCATCTCTTCAAGGCCCAGGAGCTCCTTGCCATGCAGATTGCCAGCATCCACAACCTCTCGTTCTATCTCCGTCTCGTTACAGATGCACGCCACCATATCGAGCAGGGCGACTTCGTAGAGTGGAAACGCTCTATCATCGATCAACTCGGCCGACGAATCTAGCTTGAGCGTTGAGCATTGAACTTTATAGGATGCTCCTATACATATTTTACATTAAATGATGAAAGATTATAAATACATCAGAAAACATCGCAGACTGCTCAAGATGGGCAGAGCCTTCGAATCTCGCTTCGGCTGGCTCATTGCCATCCTGCAGCGCATAGCCCGCATTCTAGGCTGGATCGGGCACAAGCTGCGATTCCTCAGGGTGCTCAGGTATCTCAACCCACTGAGATACATCAAGCGGTTAGACTGGTACATTATCAAGAAGTTCTTAGGCTACTACTTCTTCTCGATTGCACTGATCATCTCCATCTCCATCGTGTTCGACTTCAATGAGAACCTGGCGAAGTTCACGGAGTATCATGCACCAGCCAAGGCCATCATCTTCGATTATTATGCCAACTTCATCCCCTACTTCGCCAACCTCTTCAGTGCGTTGTTCGTGTTTGTGGCGGTCATCCTCTTCACGTCGAAGCTGGCAGGCAACTCTGAAATCATCGCCATTCTGGCATCAGGTGTTTCCTTCAAGCGACTCCTTCGTCCTTACCTCATCACCTGCATCATGCTTTCAGCCTTGAGCTATGTACTCTCTGCCTACGTGATTCCACACGGCACGGTAGTACGCCAGAACTTTGAGACGATGTACAAGAACAAGAAGAAGAATACTTCTGCCGAAAACGTACAGCTGCAGGTAGATAAGGGCGTAATTGCCTATATGCAGCACTACGACAACAACTCGAAGCGGGGTTACGGATTCTGCCTCGACAAGTTCCAGGAGAAGAAACTCGTAAGCCACCTTACGGCGATGGAGATTCAGTATGATACGATCTCCGACAGCAAATACCACTGGAAACTGAGCAACTGGAAGGTGCGCCAGCTGAAAGGTATGAAGGAGCACATCACCAGCGGAGCGCAGAAGGATACGCTGATTACGATGGAGCCTACCGACCTGGTTTATTCCAAGGGTCAGCAGGAAACCTTCACCAGTCCGGAACTGAAGGAGTATATTTCCAAGCAGATCAACCGCGGTTCGGGCAATGTGGTGCAGTATCAGGTAGAATACCACAAGCGCATCGCCGCCTCGTTTGCCTCCTTCATCCTCACCATCATCGGTGTTTCGCTTTCATCGCGCAAGCGAAAGGGAGGTATGGGCCTATCCTTGGGAATCGGTCTTGCACTGAGCTTCGGCTACATTATGCTGCAAACCGTATCGGCAACCTTTGCCATCCAGGCAAACTTCCCTCCGGCACTTGCCGCCTGGTTGCCAAACATCATCTTCGCCTTCGTTGCCTACTTCTGCTACCGCAAGGCTCCGAGGTAATTAAACATTGAAACAAAGAACCTTGACCATTGGAACGAATGAAGATCCATCCGGCTCAATGGTCAACAAAAGAAAGGAAAAGAATGTATTTCGACGAATTAGATTTGAATGACAACGTGCTCGACGCATTATACGACATGCGCTTCGACACTTGCACCCCTGTACAAGAAAAATGTATCCCTGAGATATTGGAAGGTCACGACGTATTGGGCGTGGCACAGACCGGAACGGGTAAGACAGCAGCCTATCTGCTCCCAGTATTGAGCAAGCTTGACGATGGCGGCTATCCGAAAGACGCCATCAACTGCGTCATCATGTCGCCAACCCGCGAGTTAGCCCAGCAGATAGACCAGGCCATGCAGGGCTTCGGCTACTACCTGCAGGATGTGAGCAGCGTGGCTGTTTATGGCGGCAACGACGGCAACCGCTACGATCAGGAGCTGAAGAGCCTCCGCATGGGTGCCGATGTCGTGATTGCTACTCCAGGTCGCCTCATCACCCACATTTCCCTAGGTAATGTAGATCTGAGCAAGGTAAGCTTCTTCATTCTCGATGAGGCCGACCGCATGCTCGACATGGGCTTCTCAGAAGACATCAATACCATCGCTTCCAAGTTGCCAAAGACCTGCCAGACCATCATGTTCTCTGCCACCATGCCTGAGAAAATTGAGGAACTTGCCAAGGCCCTGCTCAAGGATCCTGTAGAGATCAAGCTTGCCGTAAGCAAGCCTGCCGAGAAGATCAAGCAGGAGGCTTACGTTTGTTACGAGACCCAGAAGATGACCATCATCAAAGATATCTTCAAGGCTGGCGATATGAAGCGCGTCATCGTGTTCAGCGGCAGCAAGATGAAGGTAAAGCAGCTAGCTGCTGCCCTTCAGCAGATTGGTATCAACTGCGGTGCAATGCACTCCGACCTGGAGCAGGCAGAGCGCGATGATGTGATGTTCAAGTTCAAGAGCGGTCAGTTCGACGTGCTGGTTGCTACGGATATCGTGGCTCGTGGAATCGATATTGATGATATCGAGATGGTCATCAATTATGACGTTCCTCACGATACTGAGGATTATGTTCACCGCATCGGCCGTACAGCCCGTGCCAACCGCGATGGTAGAGCCATCACCTTCGTCAACGAGGAAGACCAGTACTGGTTCCAGCAGATTGAGAAGTTCCTGGAGAAGGTGGTAGAAAAAATGCCTCTGCCGGAAGATTGCGGCGAAGGCCCTGAATACATCAAGCTCAACAAGCCTTCAAAACGCAACAATGGTCGAAAGGGCAAGGGCGGAAACAACCGCGGCGGCAACAATAACAGCAACGGCGAGGGCAAGAGCAAGACCAGCGCCAAGAGCCGCAGACAGAAAGACCGCGACCAGACTTCACACAAACGCAAGCCAAACAAGCCAAACGAGCGTCAGGAAAAGACTCCTCAGAACAATGGCGAGAATGGCGCACAGAAGAATCACGAGAACGGCGAGCAGAAGAATCGCAATAACAACAAGCGCCGCAACAACAATAAGCAGCGCAACAACGAGAACGGCAACCAGCAGGGCAATCAGCAGTCTAACGGCAACCAGCGCCCAGGCAATGAGAACAATGTTCGTCCTGGAAGCAATGGCCGAGGCAGAGGCGTAGCCCAGAAGAAGCAGGGCGGCGCTCAGCAGAACCAGCAGAAGCGACAGGGCGCAGCTCCTCAGAATCAGCAGAAGAAGCAGGGTACAACCCAGAAGAAGGGTTCTGAGAATTCAGGTCCTCGCAAGTACGCTCCTGTTGTCAATCCACAGAAGAACGATAATCCTGTGAAGAAATTCATCAAGCGTATCTTCGGATTCGGCAAATAATCTCAAGAGAGAGAAATCTCCCGAAATGATGTATTCCTGCTTCCAGGCAGGCTTATACATTATTATATATATATGAGAAGCCCGATAAGAGAGTTGGACTATCCCAACCTTTTGTCGGGCTTCTCTTTTTTAAACGAACCTGAAAACACGGCTAAAATGGACAGAAATAAAAGACTCCCAGTTACTCCGCTGATGTTCTTCAGCCTCATACTATCACTTAGCATCATCACAGCCAGATACAGCTATGATTACTTCTCCACGCGCTATTGGCTCATCGCAGCCATCATTGCCATATCCTTAGCCGGCTGCTGCTATGTACTCATTGAAGCCCGTCAGTTTTCCCGGCTCTTCTTCAGAAAAATCAAGCAGTTGATCCTTCTTCAGAGCCTCCTTCTGTCGCTCTGCCTGTTCTGTCAGGGCGGGTTCATCACCTCCCATCATATCGATAAGACGAAAACGCCTGGCAGCATCATGACCTACCAGTCACTCTCCCCCATCGACCGCACCATCCTGGCAAGCCGTTCCTTCCGCCAGCAGCTGGAACAGCAGCTGCATACTTATCATATCGACGGACAGGATTTCGCAGTGATTTCTGCGATGGCGATGGGCGATAAGGGTTCACTCGATCGGGAAACCAAGGAGAGCTTTTCCATCTCCGGCACAAGTCATATACTGGCAGTTAGCGGCTTGCACATAGGCATTATCTTCCAGCTCTTCGTGATTCTTCTGGGCGGAAAGCGCCGTTCCAGACCCACCATTGCCCTGTCCCTCGTTGCCGTATGGGCGTATGTCGTCTTTATCGGCTTTCCCCCTAGTGCCGTCAGATCAGCCTCCATGCTCAGCATCTACAGTTTCTGCCTGTTAGCCCTGCGCCCCGACCTTTCGCTCAACACCCTGGCACTAGCCTATGTCATCATGCTGTTTCTGAATCCCTTCCAACTTTTCGACATCAGTTTCCAGATGTCCTTTCTCGCCGTGGCTTCCATCCTCATATTCTATCCCCCGCTCTTCGGACTGCTCAAATCCCACGGCAAGATCATCCGTTGCCTCTGGGGACTATTCAGCGTATCCCTGGCGGCACAGATAGGTACGCTTCCGCTCATCGTCTATTATTTCGGCAGAATATCCTGCTACTCCCTGTTCACCAGCTTCATCGCCATCCCGGCAGCCACCCTCATCCTCTATCTTTGTGCCCTACTCCTGCTGCTTTCTCCCCTTACCTACATTTCCAGCCTTGCCTCCGTCGGCACCTGGCTGATGCAATATGTAGCAGCAGTACTTGCCAGCATTACCCAAGCCACCCATACCGTCTTCCGGCTTACCAGTCTGTTGCCGGGTGCCAGCATAGACCATCTTCATCTGTCACTCCTTCAGTTGATGCTTCTCTATCTGGCAGTCGTATCTGGCTACCTGGTCCTAGCCAAATGGAATCAGATAAGGGAAAAAATCTACAAGATTCGCCATTCTCATGCATTACCTTTCTAATCATTTGCCCATCACAAAAATAATGTGTATCTTTGCAGTATGAATTACGATAGAATCAAACAGCAGGCAGGTCATCTTCCTGCCTTCCAGATAGCCGACGCCATCAACAGCACCCTGAAGGAGTCGGCAAACCTTGTTGTCACTGCTCCGCCGGGAGCCGGAAAATCCACCATACTCCCACTCACCCTCCTCGGAGCCACCCCACATGGAAAGATTCTGATGCTGGAACCACGCCGCCTTGCTGCCCGTCAGATAGCTGAACGAATGGCAAGCATCTTGGGCGAACCCGTGGGCAAGACCGTGGGTTACCGGGTACGCTTCGAGAACAAGGTTTCTTCAGAAACCCGCATCGAGGTGCTCACCGAGGGAATCCTTACCCGGATGCTCATCCATGATGCCACGCTCGAAGGAGTAAGCGCCGTCATCTTCGATGAGTTTCACGAGCGAAGCATCAACTCCGACCTGGCGCTTGCCCTCACCCGACAGGCACAGGAAATCATCCGACCAGATTTGAAGATCATCATCATGTCGGCAACCATCGATGCTTCCGCCATCTGCGAGGCTCTTCAGGCACCATTGATAGAGAGCGAAGGACGGATGTTCCCCGTAGAGACCATTTATTCTGAAACCGATATTGCGCGATACGACATATATAAAGAGGTGGCGGCTACCATCCTCAAGGCTGCAGGTAGGAACGAGGGAGATATTCTGGCTTTCCTTCCTGGACAGTCGGAGATTCTGAAATGCAAGGAGATATTGGATGCAAGCCTCAGCAGGGCAGCAGCAGCTTCATCATCTTCTTCTGCTTCTTCTGAGCTTTCCGTTACGCAGGTTTATCCGCTCTACGGCAATCTTCCACCCGAGAAGCAGCGCCTTGCCATCGCCCCTTCGAAAGAGGGAGAAAGGAAAATTGTGCTCGCCACGCCTATCGCCGAAACCTCACTTACCATCGAAGGCGTGAGGATCGTGGTGGATTCCGGACTTTGCCGAAAACTGGTTTACGACGCCCGAACGGGATTGAGCCACCTGGAAACCGTAACCATCAGCAAGGACATGGCAACCCAGCGAAGAGGACGAGCCGGACGTGTGGCTGAAGGAATCTGCTACCGGTTGTGGACTCAGACCTCGGAACATCTGATGGAAGACCAGCGCCGACCGGAAATAGAGGAAGCCGACCTTACATCGATGGTACTCGATATTGCAGCCTTTGGCGAGAACAATCCCCAGTCGCTGCTCTGGCTTACTCCACCATCAAGCAGTAACCTACTCAATGCCAAGGAATTGCTTCTTTCTCTTGAAGCGATAGAACCGGATGGCAGCATCACCCCATTGGGCAGGAAGATGGCAACATTGCCTTGTCATCCGCGCATCGCCAAGATGATGATGAGTTCAGAATCTTCTGCACTCAAAGCTCTAGCCTGCGACGTTGCCGCCCTGCTGGAAGAGAAAGACCCGATGAGCGATTCAGAGGATTCGGATATGGCGCTGCGCCTCTCCATCCTCCGTTCGCAGCGACAGAAAAACAGTCTGGGCAGATGGGCTCGCATCGCCCAGATAGCCCAGGAATACCGAAGGATGCTCAAGGTGAAGGAAGACAATGAGCCGATGGATGCAGAGGAGGTGGGCAGACTGATTGCCCTAGCCTATCCAGAGCGCATCGCCATGGCCATCGATAACATCGGCCATTTCAGAATGTCGAACGGCAAGACAATCTTCATCGATTCAAGCGATGCAATGTCGGCGCAGCAATGGCTCGCCATCGCCTCGCTCAATATATCTGCTCAGCCGTCGGGTACGAATGCTTCCACCCCACTTCCATCTTCAGGAAAGGCAGACAGGGTGTTCCTCTCGGCTCCCGTAAACATCAACGACCTCCCTACCCACGAGTTCGACAACATCTCGTGGGACAGTAAGGCGGGAATAATCAGGATGCAGAGAGAGCGACGCATCGGAACCCTGGTGGTGGATAGCAAACCGCTCCAGGATGCCGACAAACAGCAGATTATCCATATCCTCTGCACCGCCATCCGGAAGGAAGGACTCAGCATGCTGGATTGGAACGAAGACGTTCAGCGGTTGCAGCGGAGGGTGGCGCAAGTAAGAGAGTGGCACCCGGAAATGGAGTTGCCCAATCTGTCCACCGCACACCTGATGGAGACAGCCGCCGAATGGTTGCCCTTCTATTTGGACCAGGGCGGAAAGCTCAAGACGAGCACCGCCGAACTCAGGAAGCTCAATCTCCCGGAAATCCTCTGGGCACAGATTCCATACGAGCAGCAGCAGGAGATAGACCGCCTCGCACCCACCCACATCGTGGTTCCATCGGGCAGTCATATCCGCATCGACTATCGCCAGGGAGCCGAGGCACCCATCCTCAGTGTTCGTCTGCAGGAATGCTTCGGAATGACTCAGACGCCAGCTGTTGATGATGGCAGGCAGCCTCTGTTGCTGGAGCTGCTCTCTCCGGGTTTCAAGCCCGTACAGCTTACGCAGGACCTCGCCAGTTTCTGGCAATCCACCTACTTCGAGGTGCGCAAAGAGCTGAAGCGCCGCTACCCTAAGCACTTCTGGCCCGAGAATCCATTGGAAAGTGAGGCAGTAAGAGGGGTGAAAAGGAAGAAATAATAGATAGAAGAATAGTATAACTTTTAAATAATATATCATTAGTGTCCAATAAAAATTGGACACGTTAATTAATTAATCAAATAGTCCCTTAAAAAGGGGATAATCGAGTTCTTTGACATCGTTGAAAATAGTCTTATCAAATAGATCTCTTAGACGGGT
>OJJU01000476.1_pt1 | contig 14709 bp, 7 predicted proteins | sample 1596141 | NCBI WGS metagenome assembly OJJU01 (sample SAMEA4350150, study PRJEB24818) | metagenome | biome: human; feature: gut; material: faeces | place: Denmark | collected 2013-09
TTTACAATTCATATTATATGATTCTCTTTTTGAAGTCGTTGCATCGGCAACTTTCATTTTCTATAGAGTATATCGGGTTGGCTTACATATAACATAAAAAGGAACCTTCATACGGGCATCGCTGCCGATATGATAGTTCCTTTTATTCCGTTTTATTCAAATGAAATCTTGTCGATGCGAAGATTGATGGTGCCGCGAGGAATCTTGATCTCTGCAACTTCACCTACCTTCTTGTTGAGCAATCCCTGTGCAATAGGAGTCTTGATGGAAATCTTGCCTTCCTTCAAGTTTGCCTCGCTCTCGCTCACGATGGTATAAGTCATCTTTGCCTTGTTAGCCATGTTGGTCATCTCTACCTTCGACATAATCTGCACGCTGTCGGTGCTGAGCTGCTTGGTATCGATAATCTTGGCCTCGGCAATGGTGAGCTTCAGGCGATTGATCTTATCTTCCAGATGAGCCTGTGCCTCTTTAGCGGCATCATACTCAGAATTCTCACTTAAATCACCCTTGTCGCGGGCTTCAGCAATTGCGGCTGATGCCTTAGGGCGCTCTACAGATACGAGCTGTTTCAGCTCAGCTACGAGTTTGTCGTAGCCTTCTTGTGACATGTAAGCCATAATTTTCTTGTTGTTTTAATGTTATTAATAATCGGTTGGCAAGTAGCATAAAAAATAAAGAATTCCAGTGCCAGTGGAGCACCGGAATCCTATATCTTATATGTGTCTCTTGTTTATCCTTTTGTGTATAATTCGATTGCAAAGATAGGACTTTATTTCCGTATCACCAAATTTTTTGGGGGAAAATTTAAAAATATCCTCCTTTTTCCTTCACATAGTTCATTAATTCGCTAAAAATCTGATTATTGCGCAATATCTCCGGGTTGCCTGTCATAATCATCTGCTTTCGGGCACGGGTGATGGCTACGTTCAGCTTGCGGTCGATGATGGCGCCGTCTTCTACGAAACTGTTGCCGGCAAGGAAGTCGAGTTGCCAGATGTTCTGGATGGTGAAACTGTAGATGATGACATCGCGCTGACTGCCCTGGTACCGCTCTACGGTATCGATGCTGATTTTCTCCAGTTCCGGAATGCCGAGCTTTTCGATGCCTTTGCGCACCATGGCTATCTGGTTGCGGTAAGGAACGATGACGCCTACCGTCTTCTTGGCATCGAACCGTTCTCCATAGAAGCGGTGGATGCGGCGAAGCAGGTCTACTACGATTGCTGCCTCGTTGGCATTGATCTTATCGGATACATTCGGTTCCCTGCAGAATTTGGATGGAAGGAATATCATGCGGTGCTCCTTCAGCAAATCGTCGAGCGCATCTTCTGATGGAAGGGTGTATGACAGTTCTGTCTCCAACTGGTGTGGACATGGCACGGGTTCCAGCTTCTCCCGGCGGTAGAACATCCGATTAGGAAACTCTGCAATCTCGGGATGCATTCTTCCCTGGCGGCGCAGAATGCCGATGAATTCGCTGCGCTCTTCGTGATCTTCCCAATGAATCAGACGTTCGAAGAGGGAGTTGCGGCAGTTGGTAAGACAGATGTCCTGCAGGATGCTCATGTCGATGACGCCACCTTTCTGACTGTCGTTGATGGTAGGAATGCCTGAATCCTGCTCGCTCTGCTGCACCACGGCTGGCAACTGCTTGTAGTCGCCGATGAGGATGAACTTATCCACGGCAGACAGGAGACCGATGAGATTTGGCTCCAGTATCTGGCTCGACTCGTCGATGATGGCAAGCTTGAAGTGCTTCAGCGAGAAGATGAACGGCTTGGAGGTCATCATCGAAGTGGTGCCCACAATCACGCGTGTACCTATTATATATTGTTTGATGGCTTCGAGCTTCGGACAGTCGCTGATGGCTTTCTCTATCAGATAAGGGCGGAACCGCTCGTCGCAGGAGTACTCGCTGCCGAGGCGAAGGAATGGGATGCCGGAATCTACCAGCATCTCGCAGATTTCATCTACGGCTCGGTTGGTATAACTCATCAGGAGGATGGAGGATGCAGGCTGCTGAGCCGTCTTGCCTCCAGCGGCGATGCTTTCTGCTGTTGGCATTCCCGTTCCATCGTTTAATGCTTCTTCTACCATGAACTTCAGGGCACGGCTGGTCTTTCCTGTTCCCGGAGGTCCCACGAGCAGGAAGTAATCCTGTGCCTGCTTGGCACGGAGAATGATATCGTCCAGTACATCATCGTAATGTCTGGTTAATGTAAGCGAGGCATCTTTTTGCGGAGCACGCTGTCCCAACAGCAGGTCGCGCTTCTCCTTGGGTGCACAGATAAACTGGTGCAGGTTGCGGATGCTTCCGCCTGTTGATGCATCGCTCGTTCCATGTTCTATGGCGTAAGGCAGATTCATCTCGAAGATATCGGCATTCTGCTGTCCGTCGGTGAGATGCACCACAATCTCGTCGCTGTGAATCTCCTGCAGTACACCTTTATATAATATAGCCTTTCTCACATCGGGTTCTTCCTTCAGCTTGTAGGTATAGAGATATACCATGTCGCCGATGCGGAAGTTGGGCAGGAAGTCCTTGCCCTGGTCGGGCACGCTGAGGGTGATGGTATCATATCCGCTTCCTGCGCTGCTCTGTTCCTTCCGGATGATGTGCAGGTCGGTATAGATATTGCCGGCATCTTTCTTTTCGGCGAGTGGCATGGTCCAGAGGTCGGAACTGGATGTGTTCGTTCCTTCCTGTGCGCCCACCTTGCTGATCATCTGTTCCCGCAACACGAAGGTCATCATGCGGCAGAAGTAAGCTTCTTCTAATGGGGAGAGGCTGTGGAGCGGACTGGTGATGGCTTCTATCTGCGGCTTCAGATACTTGTTGTAGAAGAAGTCCTGGGTACCAGCTACATTGAGCACATCGGGTGTAAACTCGTTGAGTGCATGTTCAAAACCTTCCTTGGCTATTTCGAAAGAAGCGGCTACCAGCTGGTTGCGGTAAGTGATGGCTTCCTGGAAGAGCTTGTGGTAATACGCTACTACCATCAGTCCGTCTTGCGGCTGATACTTGGAGTAGAGCAGACGGATATTCACGCGGTCGTTGCTCAGCTTGAAGTTGTGCTGCAATACGCCATAGTAGAGCAGGAGCTGCACATAGTGAGGCTCCAGCTGATAACTGTGATAACCCGGATCTACCTGATGGGTTTCGATATTCATGTTGCGACCCGATTTCTGTTCCACTAGCAGTTTGCAGTCGGTGGTCATCAGGTCTACACGTCCCTGTATGCCGAGTGCTTCGCAGACGAACGAAGGTTCGAGGATAGCTTTCTTCCTGTCGTAAAGACTTTCGCCGCGGAAGGCTGACATCTGTGCCTGCGATGCGGTGCGGGGAAAGAGAATATCCACTACCTGCTGCAGATTGAATGCCTGCTGGTTGGCATCGGTATAGAATTTCTTGGCATCAAACCAGGGACAGGTGCAGAACTCCAGTGCTTTCTCCCTGAAATTCGTCTTTATGGTTTCGTTCATCTGGTATTTGCCGTTTGTATTGATGATGTCATCCAGCGCCGCACCGGCAAAGTTACCGAGCAGGGTTGCCTGGGTGTTGGCGCGGGGTTTCATCTGGTTCAGCAGATAGAGCAGGGGATGATGACCGAAAGCCGTAAAGCAGGTGGCGATACTACTGATATCTACCAGATAATCGGGTTCCACCACAATAAGTCGGGGGGTGATGACGGGTTGTTTCACCTGACAGTCGAGCAGGTTGAGCTGCATACCTTCCTTCAGGATATCCCAGAGATAGGTATGGTCGATATGGTTTTCTTCGTCTTTCAACCGCACGAGATACTCTTCTTCATCGGCATCCTGGTCGATGTCTACACGGATAAAGTCGCTGTCCCAGTTCTTCACGATGCAGCGGATGCGGCGGTTGTTGATTTCCAGTCCTTTCTGATAAGGGCGGTTGGTATGGGGAATGAGCACGTTCAGCTCGTGAGGTACATCCACTCCGAATACGGCGGAGATGAAGAGGGCAAGGGCACGTGCATCGTATTTCAAATCTTCGCTTGAGAGTGGTTCCTGAGAATTACTGTGCCGGCGCATGGTCTGGATGGCAATCTTGTCTGCCACCTTGATGCCGTGAGCCTTGCAGAGATAATCCACCTGGGAGAAAAGGTTACCGAAAGCCTGTTTCGTTTCCTTCACTCCTTCGTGGCAGCAGAGGATGAGCGTATCGTGCATCATCTTGTTGCGTGTCTTCGGCTCCAGGTTGGGGAGTGTCAGGAGTTCCCTTACCCGCTGGAAAAGTTCAGCGGCGCTGATATTGTTTTGATTCATAGGCTACAAAGTTACGAAAATTATAACTACTCTTATAATAAAGGTATTTATAATTATTGATAATTAACTGTTGGACAGGAATGCGTATTTAAGGAAATTTAGGGCGTTCGTGCCAAAAAGTGTATCTTTGCAGCAAAAGTACTAAAAAATAATGCAAGAAAAGCTTGCCATATCATTTCTTTTTTGTATATTTGTAGCCCCCAATTGAAAAGAAGGGGGTATTATTAATCTAAAAATATTAAACAATGACAAAGGAAGAATTGATGCATAGAGCCATTGAGCTCTCAAAGAATAGCGTGAAAACGGGTGGCGGACCTTTTGGTGCTGTGATTGCCAAGGACGGTATCATCATCGCTGAGGCTTCCAACAGTGTAACCATCGACCTCGACCCTACGGCTCATGCCGAAGTGAACTGCATCCGACAGGCTACCCGCAAGCTGAAGACCTTCAATCTGGAAGGTTGCGAGATCTATACCTCCTGCGAGCCTTGTCCGATGTGCCTGGGTGCCATCTATTGGGCACATCTCGACCGTATCTATTATGCCAACGACCGGAAGGATGCGGCAAAGATAGGTTTCGATGATGAGTTTATCTACGAGGAGATAGACCGCAAGATAGAAGACCGCCACAAGCCGATGATTGCCCTGATGCGTGATGAGGCACTCGGTGCCTTCCGCATGTGGGAGGAAAATACTGAAAAAACGGAGTATTAAAATCTTCTTTTTTACGTCAAACTAATGTAATACCTTTGTATTTAGAAATGTGTACTTTTGCGCAAAAAATGAAAAAGGTATTACTCTCTCTAGTAGTTGTATCTACCTGCTCTCTTCAACTGATGGCAAGTCAAACAGAAGAGGTGGTAGATACAATGTCTTTAAGAAAACAGTTTCAGAAGTCTTCACAAATAGATGAGGTTGTAATCTGTGCTCCGTATGCACGTTCAGTGTCATCTTATGCGCCCCTCAATACTTCTCTCGAAGGCAAATCTCTCTTTTATAATCAGCCTCGCACAATGCCTGAGGCACTGCAAGGACTCACAGGAGTATGGGTTCAGAAAACAGATCATGGTGGTGGTTCACCTATTATTAGAGGAATGATAGGTTATCAGACCTTGATGTTGGTAGATGGCATTCGTCTCAATAATGCCGTTTTTCAGTCTGGTCCAGTTTCTTATCTCAATACGATTGATGGAATGGCAATGGAGTATGCAGGTGTGTTGCCGGGAGCTGCATCTGTTGCGTATGGTAGTGATGCGATGGGTGGTGTTATCTATATGCAGAGCCAATCCGCTCCCTTTGGTGATTCTGGTAAGATGATAGCTCAAGGGAGATTGATAGGGCGTACGGCAACTAGCGGTATGGAATATATTGGTCGTGGAGAGTTGAATTTATCTAATAAGTTATGGGCAATACATCTAGGTGTAGATGGAAAACGCTTTGGGGATGTTCATGCAGGTAGAGGACTTGGTATAGAACATCCTTCTGGTTATACGGAATGGGCAGGAGATTTGAAGATTAAACGCAGGTTAGGAATATATGCGGTACTCACCGCTGCTTATCAGGGTAAACGGCAAAGTCATATACCTACTTATTTGCAGATGCAAAGTGGCAAATACGATAAATATGAAGTTAAGAACCAAGCTAGAGATCTTTCTTATATTTCTTACTGTTATCGTCCTGAGGATGCTATCATAAAGTATGTAGAAGCAACTCTTTCTTATGCTCGATTAGAGAATACCAATTGGCGTATTCCCAAGTCTACAGGAAAATCTTCTTTTTCAACTAATGACACCCGAAGTATAGGTGCTACTGCAGACTTTGGTTTGCAATTATTACCTTGGTTAACACTCAAGACTGGTGTAGATATTTATCATGATAAAGTTTTTAGCGATGGCAGTTTTCCTGATGGTTCAAAGATGCTTACTTATGCAGCTTTTGTAGAGGCAGACGCTACTCTGAATAAATGGAGAATAGGTACCGGTACCCGTTATTCTGGACACCATCTTTCTTTGCCAACTCGTGATTTTGGTATGGTTAGGTTGTCACCTGATGCCTTCGTTGGTGATTTTCATATTTCCTATGAATTGCTGCCGCATCTTACTGTCGGTTGGATAATGGCGACATCGTTCCGTGCTCCTAATATTAATGATTTGGCTAAGTTGGGTGCAGAGGATAGTTGGTATTTTGTACCAAACTATAATTTGAGTCCAGAGAAAGGTTTTAATAAAGAGATTAGTATCAAGTATAACAATGGTTGCACAACAATCTCACTAAATTTATATCGTAATGACCTGCACAATATGATGGCGTTGACGCCAGGAGCAACAGACGATGGTCAGACCGAAGTGGCAGGTATGCCGGTAAGAATGCGTTCTAATGTAGATAAAGCATATCTTGAAGGTTTTGAATTTGCAGTAGAGCAGATGTTTGGTAGACATTTTACCTTCTGTGGTAATATGACATATACTTATGGACAGAACAAGACCCAGAACATGCCTTTGTCTAAGATTCCGCCATTATTTGGTTCGCTCAGTATTCGTTATCACCAAAATCGTCTTCGTATGTCTATGACAGCAGATATGGCGAATAAGCAAACTCGCCTTTCTAAGCAAGACGAAGAAGATGCCCGTATACCGAAAGGTGGAACACCAGGATGGATGAGTTTGAAATGGAATGTTGGTTATGAAATCGGTCCTGTTGCACTCGCAGGCGAATGGGGCAATATTTTTAATAAAGCATACCGTTTACATGCTTCAGGTGTAGATGCAAATGGTATATATGGCAAGTTAAGTATTGCCTATTCGTTCTAAAAAACATGTATTGGTTTCTTAATATTGCTGTTGCATATTTTCAATACCCTATAAGTACCTTTGCACTCGAAAAAATAACTGTAAAATTGTGAAGAAAATGAAAAAGATTGTTTTTAGTATCATTATTTTAATGATTTCATGTGTTAATATGGTTATGGCGAGTGGAAAGGGTACTGTTACTGCAGAAACGACAGCTGCACCAAAGATTTTAGTGGTAGCTCCAAGTAACAATGTAAATTCTGACTATTATGTAACTGATATGTTGACAGAGGGTACAGGTATCAGTGAAGATAGTGTAAGCCATATATATAATAATGTAATAGCAAAGACCATGCAACAAATAGCATCTAAGGAAAACCTTGTGATGCTGAATGGGTGCAATTCTATAGCTGCAAATCTTTTGCAGGGAGTAGAATTGAATGGCTCTGGTGAAGATGCCATGGTAGATATGTCTAAGGTAGATAAGAAGAAACTGCAGCTTGCTTTGCAGCAACTTGGTGCCTCATATCTCTTGGTCCTTGACCAGCATTTCTTGAAATATCAAGAAGTCCCATTCCGTACGATGTTCCATTTTGTTAACTATTCACTTTATGATATGAATGAGAATAAATTGGGCGCAGGTAAGAGCTATTTTACTTCCTTTGAGCCTCAGAGTGCTAAGGATATGATTAAGTCGAGCATGAAGAGTACAAGGAAGATGGTGGCTGAAATTTCTAAGATTTTGGATAAATAAGATAATTTTGTCTTTTGTCCTAAATATTGAGAAAAGTCAATATGAGATAATAAGGAATGTATTCAGAATATTATAACATTTAATCAATTAAAATGAAAACAACAGCGAGATTATTCTTGGTGCTCCTCTTTGTTGTGTGTGGCGGCGTCAATGCTTTGGCGCAGAGTGTACGTGCAGCAATTTCGGGAATTGTAACCGATGAGAAGGGGGAGCCTATTATTGGTGCTATTGTCACTGTGAAAAATGAGTCGACAGGTTTCAAGGTCAGTTCTCCAACCGGACCTGATGGTTTTTATCATATTCGAGAGATTCCTTTGGGAACGCCTTATACGGTTTCTACTCAATATATCGGCTATGGTGATCAAAAGAAGACGGGCTATTCCCTTAATCAGGGTGACGCCTTGCGCGTTGATTTTAAAATGACCGATCAGACTGTTGAGATAAAGGCTGTAGAAGTTGTAGCTAACTCTCTGAAAAAGGGAATCCAAACAGAGGGCTCTGGAACTTCTGTCTCCGCGACAGATATTAAAAGACTACCTGTAAATGGTCGTAATTTTACTTCTTTGATGGACTTGTCTCCATTGAGTAAGGGAGGTAGTATTGGTGGGCAGTTGGCTTCTTCTACTAACTATACCATTGATGGTATGACAGCTAAGGGAACTGTATCTAGTGGTACGACTTCGGGTGCTTATACCATCTCAATGGAAGCTTTGCGTGAGTTCAAATTGCTTACCAATCAATATGATGTTACCCAGGGTCGTTCTGGTGGAGGTACTGTAAGTGCCGTTACAAAGTCTGGTACTAATACTCTTACTGGTTCTGCCTTTGTGTATGGTAGAACAGACTGGTTGTCCAGTCCTTATAATATCCGTGGTAATAAGACTTCTTCAGATTATTCAACTTATCAGTACGGTTTCTCTTTGGGTGGTCCCATCATTAAAGACCGTTTACATTTCTTTATGACTTGGGATCACCAGATTGATTCCCGTCCTATTACCATTGCTTATCTGCAGAATGCTTCAGATGAGAATCTTTATAATATTACTCAAGCAACAGAAGACCGATTCTTGAATATCGCTCGTAATAAGTATGGTGTATCAAATAATAATCAATTTGGTGAGTTTGATAAGACAAAGAATACTGATGCAGCTTTTGTTAAATTGGATTGGCAGATAAACCCTACTAATCTTTTTACTTTACAAGACAATTTTATTAGCGAATATAACAAGAAGAGCGAACAGGATAACACGGTCATCAATATTTTTGAGGTATGGCCAGATCGCATGTCGCATAATAATGCCCTTATGGCATCTTTACGAAGCGTGTTAGGACCAAAGGTGACTAACGAATTGAAAGCTCAGCATTTCCTGGTATATGAAGGAACCAAGCCTAATGCAGAACTTCCGTCAGCTAGTATTCCTAGAGCAATTGTTGAAAATGTGGAGTCTGTTAACAGTACTACAGGTAAAACGATGACAACCTCTATTCAGTTAGGAGGTCAGCGTTATGTTCCAGAGAACTTTACAGACCAGGTTTTTCAGGTAGTAGATAATTTATACTGTAATACAGGTAAATTGAATTTTACCTTTGGTACAGACCTGATGTATACCTATATGCATTCAAAATATGGTAGTGAGATGAATGGCCGTTTTTATTTCACAGGTCTTGATAACTTCGAGAACATGAAGCCATACCGATATGCACGTGAAGTACGACTTACCGATGATCCTTATGTAGATATGAATACGCTTAATTCAGCTATCTATGGTCAAGTGCAGACACGTTTAGCCAAAGGCTTGGATGTTATGGCTGGTATTCGTTTCGACTATACTCGCTATTTCAATCATGCAACCTTTAACCAGACTGTATATGATGAGTTGAAATTGCGTACTGATAACATTATATCTACATTTCAACCATCTCCTCGCGTACAGTTAACTTGGGATATTAACGACCGTCATACAGATGTTCTCCGTTTGGGTGCTGGTATCTTCGGCTCGGATATCAATAACTATCTGATGATTAATAATATGCTTTTTGATGGTACAAAGGTAGCATCTGTCGATATTCAGGGCGAATTGGTTCCTACACCTGATTTTCCTTCTTATCGCCAGAATCCTTCAACAGCACCGGGCAAGGAACTTTTTGATAATCCTAACATAGAGAAGTTGAGTACTATCAATACCAATGGCAAGGATGCTCGTGTACCAGTTGTCTACAAGTTTAATGCATCTTATACCCATTTCTTCTCTGATCGTTTGAAGGTGGGCTTAAGTTTCTATGCTAACTGGGCTCGTCATAACTACTTCTATGCAGATCGCAATATGGTGGATGAACCTTATTTCCGCATAGCTGCTGAAGGTAATCGCCCTGTATATGTACCAGCAGAGAGCATCAATACAACTAATGGTGCAACAGACTGGACAATGGGTCGTAAGAGTAATAAAATAGGTCGTGTGCTCGAATTAGTCAGCGAGGGTAAGAACAATCAGTATGCTTTTGTAGTAGATGCTGCATATCGTTATTATAAGGATGGTGAGATTTCGTTTAGTTATACTTGGAATGATACCAAGGATAATGTGTCTTACAATGGTAACGTAGCCAACTCTTCTACCTTGTATTATTATGTACCAGGTGACCCTCGCGATTTGAGCCGTATGACTTATTCAGATAACCAGTTCCGTCATAAGTTGGTTGTATATGGAACATTGCCAACATTCTGGGGTATTAATGTAGGTTTACGCTTCTCTGGCTTTGGAGGCTCCCGTTATTCACTCTGTGTGAATGGTAATGTGAATGGAGACTTTGTTTCAACCAATGATTTGGCATATGTTTATGATCCTAACGATTCAAATACTCCTGACTATATCCGTGAAGGTATCAATAGTATTCTTGATAATCCTAATGTATCGGGCAGTATGAAAAAGTATCTCCGCAATAGTTTCGGTAAGATTGCTGAACGCAATGGAGGTGTAAATGGATTCTATGGAGTGTTTGATTTACATATCGGTAAGGAGTTTAAGATTTACAAGACTCAGAATCTTAACTTATATGTAGATATATTCAATGTAGCCAATTTATTAAACAAAGATTGGGGTGTAGGTCGTGACTTAGGCAAGATTTATCTCTATAATATCAAGGGATTTGATGCAGAGAAAAAACAGTATAAGTACTCTGTTAATACTAATGCTGGCGTACCTGCATGTAATGGTAATCCTTATCAGTTCCAGGTAGGTTTGCGATATGGATTCTAATTTGGAAATGTTAAATTTCAATTAAAGATAATGAAGAAATTTTTTATGATGATGGTTCTGCTATCTGGGCTTGTTTCTGCAAGTGCACAGGTAGCAGAACCTGTTATGCTTCCTAATGGTTGGAAGTTGACTCCTGCCGGCAAACATTTGCCACTTGGTGATTTGCCTCTTAATATGGCTGTGTCACCTAATGAAAAGTGGTTGGCTGTTACGAATAATGGGTATGGTCGCCAGAGTATCAAACTCTTTGATGTTAAGGCAGAACGAGAAACGGATGATTATACTATAGCCAAGAGTTGGTATGGCATATGCTTCAGTAAAGATGGAAAGCAATTATTTGCTTCAGCTGGAAATGATAATCAAGTGAAGGTTTACGATGTTAATACCAAAGGAAAACTAGCTTTGACAGATAGTATTGTAATGGGCAAGCCATGGGATAAGGAGCGAATCTCTCCATCTGGCATTGCGGTATGTCCAAAGAACAATCAGCTCTTTGTGGTAACTCGTTGGGATAATTCACTCTATATTTATGATATGCCAAGTAAAAAACTGCTTCACAAAATACCAGTAGGAGGCGAGGCTTATCAGGTACTTTTCTCAGAAAAGGGAGATGAGGCTTATATCTCTGTATGGGGAAGCGATGAAGTGGCTGTTTGGGATGTGGATCATGCACAATGGAAAAGTCGTATTGTCGTAGGTAGTCATCCTAACGAGATGTGCTTTGATGCCAAGACAAAACGACTTTTTGTAGCCAATGCCAATGACAATAGTGTGTCGGTTATTAATCTCACAAATTATCGGGTAGAGGAGACACTCAATGCAGCCATTTTCCCAGGTTCTTTACAGGGTAGTACTACAAATGGTCTGTGTTTGTTGGATAAGGGAAAGAAATTGGCTATAGCCAATGCTGACAATAATTGTGTTACGATCTTCGATATTTCGAAAGTAAGTCAAAGTAAATCTGAAGGTTTCATCCCTGTTGGCTGGTATCCTACTAATGTGAAATGTATAGGTAATAAACTTTGGGTAACCGATGGAAAAGGATTGCGATCAATGGCGAATCCCGATGGACCACGCCCTGTTGATGTAAAGGAGAAATTTGAGCATCATAAGGGGGATGCCAATCATACCAAAGTAGAATATATCGGCGGCTTGTTCCTAGGGGCATTGTCTGTCATTGACGTGCCTGGCGATAAGCAACTTAAGTCTTATTCCAAGCAGGTCTTTGCTAATACACCTTATCAGAAAAATAAGGAATTGGTGGCTGATAGTGAACCGGGTAATCCGATTCCTAGTAGGGTAGGCGAGAAAAGTCCTATCAAACATGTGTTCTATGTAATCAAAGAAAATAGAACTTATGATCAGGTATTGGGTGATATCTCCAAAGGTAATGGTGATTCTACACTTACCCTCTTTGGTGAATATTATACTCCTAATCTTCATAAGATAGCTAATGATTTTGTGCTTTTTGATAATTTTTATGTAAATGCTGAAGTAAGTTGTGATGGTCATAATTGGACAATGGGTGGATATGCAACAGACTATCTGGAGAAAACCTGGCCTACTTATTACAGCAGTCGTGGTGACGTTTATAGTGGTGAGGGACTGCATCATATGGGAAACAATAAGGGCGGTTTCTTGTGGGATATGTGTAAACGCTTCGGGGTAAGCTATCGTACTTATGGCGAATTCTGTAATGGAACAACTGTTAAAAGCGTTAAGGAAAAGAAGCATACTTCGGTTCATCCAACCATCAAATCGCTTGAAGGTCATTTCTGTGAGAACTATGAACCTTTCAATCTGGATTTTCGTGATACTCTTCGCTATCGTCAATGGGAGGCAGATTTCGACTCTTTGGTAGCCAAGAATCAGGTCCCACAGTTCTGTACCGTACGTTTTGGCAATGATCATACCAAGGGGATGAAGTTAGGTGCTCCTTCTCCATATGCTTATGTTGCAGATAACGATTTAGCGGTAGGTATGTTTCTTGATCATTTGAGCCATTCTCCTATTTGGAAGGAATCGGCTGTATTTATCATTGAAGATGATGCTCAAAATGGGGCTGATCATGTGGATGCCCATCGTAGTACTGCTTTTGTGGCTGGCGGCTTTGTTAAGCGAGGATATGTAGATCATACTCCTTATACAACAACTTCAATGCTCCGCACGATGGAACTGATTTTGGGGTTGCCTCCAATGAGTCAATATGATGCAGCTTCTACTTCTATGTGGCGTTGTTTCTCTTCTCAGGTCGATGATGCGCCTTTCAATCATTTGCCTGAAAATGTATCACTTGATGAGACTAACGAGACGCATAGTAAGTGGCAGGCGATGAGCGAAAAATATAATTTCTCTGTAGAGGATGATGTGCCAGATGTAGAGTTTAATAAGGTTTTATGGCATGGTATTAAAGGAGATTTGGCTGCTTATCCTGCTTTGCGTCGTTCGGCATTTTTAAGTTATACCGTTGATGATGACGATGATTAGACAGAAGTTTATTGGCAAATTGTTGTAGAAAAAGGGCGATTTCTCAGATTTTCTTTGTAATTTTGCCGCCAAATTCAGAAAAGACCCTGAATTGATGGACAATGGAAATTCTCTAATTATTATAACGACAATGGAACAGTCAATAGAAAATCTCTACAAATTAGACGGCAGAGTGCCCGTTGGTAAAGCACTCCCATTTGGTCTTCAGCATGTGTTGGCGATGTTCGTCAGCAATATTGCGCCAATTATGATCCTCGCTGGTGCGATAGGATTGGACAGTTCGGTGAGCGCCGTGCTTATCCAGAACTGTATGGTCATCGCCGGTATCGGTACCTTGGTGCAGCTTTATCCGGTATGGCGCATCGGTTCACGCCTTCCTATCGTGATGGGTATCTCCTTCACCTTCCTTTCGCTCGCCATCGCCATTGCCGGTGCTCATGGCATGGGTACTTTGGTAGGCGCTGTCATCATTGGTGGTCTGGTAGAAGGAACACTCGGACTTTTCGCCAAGTATTGGATTAAGCTCATTCCGCCTGTAGTAGCCGCTACCGTGGTAACAGCCATCGGTTTCTCGCTCCTTCCTGTTGGTGCCAACTCTTTTGCGGGTGGTCAGGGTGCAGCCGATTTCGGTAGCATGAACAACTGGGTTGTGGGTTCTATTACTTTGCTGGCTTGCCTGCTTTGCCAGATTTTCGCCAAGGGTTTCTTGCGTTCTCTCTCTGTATTGGTAGGACTGCTGGTAGGTTACATCCTGGCGCTGTTTATGGGAATGATAGATTTCAGTGGACTTTCTGGTCTCTCTATCGTAGCTTTGCCAAAGCTTCTTCCATTTACACCTGAGTTTAATATCGGTGCTATTCTCTCGGTGGTAGCAGTATATCTGGTTTCTGCCACAGAGACGATTGGTGATACTTCTGCGCTCTGCAACAGTGCGTTGAAGCGTGATCCTAAAACCAAGGAGATGGGAGCAGCAGTCTGCTGCGATGGTTTCGTCAGTTCGGTTTCCGGTCTTTTCGGTTGTACTCCTATCACTTCTTTCAGCCAGAACGTAGGTTTGGCAGCGATGTCGGGAGTGGTGAACCGCTTTACCATTGCCATGGGTGCCATCATCATGATTATCGGTGGTATCTTCC
>OJJU01000479.1_pt1 | contig 14639 bp, 12 predicted proteins | sample 1596141 | NCBI WGS metagenome assembly OJJU01 (sample SAMEA4350150, study PRJEB24818) | metagenome | biome: human; feature: gut; material: faeces | place: Denmark | collected 2013-09
TAGATGACGAGAAGATTCTCGAAGTGAACAACGAGTATCTGGGTCATGATTACTATACCGATGTCATCACCTTCGATTATGATGAGGATGATGTGATTAACGGCGACATCGTGATTTCGCTCGATACCGTCCGCACCAATGCCGAGCAGTTTGGCAAAACCTACGATGATGAGCTTCACCGTGTCATCATCCACGGCATTCTGCACCTCTGCGGCATCAATGACAAAGGTCCGGGAGAGCGCGAAATCATGGAGGAGAATGAGAACAAGGCACTCGCCCTGCTCGAAGGTGCTTCTATATTGAAGAAGTAAAGCCCTTCGATATTGGGAAGCCATTCCTTTGATGTTGGAATTAAGTTTCCAATATTTAGAGATACATTCCCTCTTCGGACTTCTCGGGCGAAGTATAGAAAATCAGCTGTTAATTGTTAACCTGTTAACTCTTGATCGTCAAGATGAACAGTTAATTCTTGAATGTGGTTCATGAAGCGGGCTGAAGGCCCAACAAGCTCTTAGCCCAGGGCAACACCCTGGGTACAAGGAAGATATAACGGATTCGCCCTGTAAGGGCAAAAGCTTTCATATACGAGGCTTTTGCTCCTACAGGGCGTTTTGCTTTATTCTATCGCCTTGATTCTCTCGCGGCATTCTTTCAATATCTCTTTCAGTTCCTCCACGGTCGTGGCTCTCAGCATGGCGATTCTCGTCTGGCGGAAATCAGGGATGCCCTTGAAGATAGGGGAGGCGGCCAGGTGGCGACGGGTGTGGAGGATGCCTCTGTACTCGTCGATGCGCTCCACGTTGATGCGAAGCTGCTCCTCCAGGAGGTCAATCTTCTCATCCACGGTTACTGGGGCTGCACCTGTATTATCCAGATAATCGCGTATTTCCTTGAAAATCCATGGCCTTCCGAAGGTGGCGCGGCCAATCATCACCGCATCTACGCCGTAACGCTCAAAGGCAAGCTTGGCTTCTTCCGGGGTCGTAATATCGCCGTTGCCGATGATAGGGATATGGATGCGGGGGTTGTTTTTCACCTCACCTATGAGGCTCCAGTCAGCTTCACCCGTGTACATCTGGCTTCGGGTTCTTCCGTGGATGGTGAGCGCCTGGATTCCGCAATCCTGCAACTGCTCGGCAAGTTCGGTGATGATGAGGTTATCGCAATCCCAACCCAGTCGGGTTTTCACGGTTACGGGCACGTTTACCGCCTTCACCACCTCTCTTGTAATATCCAGCATCAGCGGAATATTCCGGAGCATTCCGGCTCCCGCACCCTTTCCGGCAACCTTCTTCACCGGACAGCCGAAGTTAATATCAATCACATCCGGCTTCGCCTGTTCCACAATCTTGGCAGCTTCCACCATATCCTCGGTGGTTCTGCCGTAAATCTGAATGCCCACAGGGCGCTCCTCATCGCTTATCGTAAGCTTGCTGACTGTGCTCTTGATGCTTCGCACCAGGGCTTCTGCCGATACGAACTCAGTATAAACCATGGCAGCTCCGAATCGCTTGCAGAGCATGCGAAAGCCAATATCCGTTACGTCTTCCATCGGAGCGAGGAAGAGGGGCTGAGGCCCAAATTCTATATTACCTATTTTCATCTTATTCTTTTTGTTTGGCAAGAGGTGAAAGCTCTTTTCTTTTTTGCGGCTGCAAAGTTAATGCAATTTGGAGACAAAACAAAATAAAACGCAGATATTTTCAATTTTTAAAACGATGATTTTAAGCTTTTGCCCTTACAGGGCGCATTGCTGCTGCTGTTTATAACCCAGGGCGATTGCCCTGGGCTAGGAGCTTCTGCCTTTCAGGGCGTTCTTTTTGCGTTTCTGCCTTTCAGGGCATGTGTTTCTGCCATAGACGTCTATTTCAGCAGATGATACATTCCTCCTGCCAGGGTGCGGATGATGCCCTTCATCTCCAGCGTAAATAGGATAGAGGTGAGGCGACCGATGTCGATGTTCGATTTCACGCTGATGATGTTAATCTGCAAGTCGTTGGTCTTCGAGAGGATGCTGACGATGAGCTCCTCTTCGGGTGATAACTCCGGGAAGAGGCTGCGCTCGATACCCTGCTGCTTGGCTCGCATCAGGGTGGCGTCATCCTGCCAGCGCATATCCTTCACGAAATCCTCGGCACTGGTGATGAGGGTGGCGCCGTTGTTGCGAATCAGGTTGTTGCAGCCCTCGCTGTAGTAATCGCCTATCCTGCCCGGGAAGGTGAAGACGTCCCTGCCGTAGGATTGCGAAATATCGCAGGTGATGAGACCTCCGCCGTGAGCAGCGCTCTCTATCAGGATGCAGGCATCCGACATTCCTGCCACAATTCGGTTGCGGCGCACGAAGTTGATCTTATCCGCATTCGTACGGGTAAGAAATTCGGTGAGCAAACCGCCCTGTTCTATCATCTTTGCAGCCGTTTCCCGGTGCTGACGTGGGTAGAGGTCATCGAGGCCGTGAGCCAGAACGCCCACAGTTTCATAGCCGCTGGCGAGCGCCTGTCTATGAGCCACGATATCCACACCATAAGCCAGGCCGCTCACTATCAAGACACGAGGGGAGAGCTGCTTCAGGTCGGTGATAAAGCGGCGGATAAGGTCTTCGCCGTAAGGAGTGCAGTGACGGGTTCCCACGATGTTGATGATTCGCTGCTGGTTGAGGTTGGCGTTGCCTTTATAGAAGAGCATGAGCGGCGCATCATCGCAATCCTTGAGTCGTTGCGGATAACGTTCGTCGTTCATCGTTATCGGTTCGATACCATATCTTATGTCGTATTCCTGTTCTTCTTCGGCGCGTTTTCGGGCCTCGTCGCAGTTTTGGATAGCGTTTACGAGTTTATCCGAGGCATCGGGGAGGATGTCTCTAAGGTTATTCTTATGCTCAAGGATGAGCGTGGCGGAGCCCACCTTTCTATATAGTTCCAGCATTCCCGCAAGGCTGAAGTAATTCAGCCTTGTTAAGAGTATAGTATTTAATATTTCCTGTTGGTCAGCCATAATCTTAAAAAATAATTAGTTATCTCTTCAAGTATTCATACCCAATCCTGCACCTCAGGCATTCCTTCTTGTCGCAGTATTCCTTCTTCAGCTGGATAAGCGCCTGGCTATCCCCGGCATTCTCCACCTCCAGGCCACACTGCTGCCACATCCTTACTATGTGGTTATTCTCCGCCTTCAGCTCCTCCAGAAAATCGAAGGCGCGGTCGCAGTATTTCTCCTCACCCCGGTGCCTGCCGTAGGCAAAGAGAATGGGAACCACGGTGTTGATGATGAGCAGATTGAGCGAGAAAGGGGAGAGGTGCTTCTCGTTGCGGATGCTCGTGCTGCCGAAGGTATAATGAGTTTCCCAATACTCCGTAACGCTGGTAGAGAGCACCTTCTTCGCCTCCTTCACCGTAGAAGCCCCCAGCAGCTGGCTAAGCCCCGCACGGCGGTTATAGTAAAGATTCGCGAGCTGCGAGATGCGGATATGCGGGAAGTTCTGCGGGCGAAGTCTCAGGAATCGCCACAGCTTGTAATCCATCGGCTGCAGCGAGAACTTATGCGAGAGATAGAGATATTCGTTTCTCAATCTCGCAAAATACCCGTCGTTCAAGGCATCTTTCTGATAGCGTTCGGGGATGGTGTTCAGCTCCAGCAATCCTGCCTGCCCCATGAAGATGGCTTCCACCTGGAAGAGGTCGTCTCTGTGATGATCCACCGCTCTCAGCGGCAGGTTCAGCGCCCACTGCTCAAAAGCATCTCCATTGATTCCGAAGCCGTAGTTTCTGGCGAGAGTTACGAAGTAGGCGTTCTCCCAATCTCCGTTGCAGCGGCGCACACGCTCCTCTATCGCCTCCGTCTTCTGCGAGAGGCGCTCGGTTTGCAGGGCGCTCATCCACGAGTGAACGGTGAGCTTGGTGAGCGATGGAATTATCTGATAGCAAGGGGGATACTGGTCGATGGTGAGCAGCTCCTGATAGTGCTTGAAAACATTCTCGGGGATGTCGAGCTGCATCTGCGTCAGCGGGGCACCCTTGGAGTTTCGGGCTTCCGTATCTATGTTGCCGCAGACGTGCAGAATCACGTTGTCGTATCTTTCGTCCTTGTCGTGGGCATGAAGATACCAGTCGCTCGCCTTGTCGTGAATCTCCACGTTGCCCACCCAGAGAGTTCCGGCAATCTTGATTTTTGCGTTGAAGAAATCGGGCCCTGCATTGCGGTTGTGCAATCCGGGGTCGATGACTTCCACCTGCCTGTGGTCGGTGGTGGAAAGAGGGGAGAGTGGGAAGAGTTTGTGCTTCCACACGTAGTGAAGTAGTTGCTCCATATTGTTTCGGCTTTTATGGTTTATAGGATTGCCTCTTTCGGATCGCAAGTTCTGATGCTTGTCCTTTGATGGATGCAGGCCTGGTGCTTGTCCTAGATGGTGCAAGTTTTTTCGCTCGTGTGCGGAAGGGGTATTGAAAAATCAGCTGTTAACTGTTAATCTGTTAACCTTGGGATGAGAAATATTTCTCGAATGCCTTGTCGTAATCCTCGCTGTTGCCCAGCTTTCCGTTGATGAGGCAGACGAGTTCTACGGTTGCCTTGAGGCAGAGCTTCTCATCGCTGGCACGGAAGATGTCCTGATGGAAGACGTATCTCACGCCCTGCTTCTCCAGCCACAGGCGCGAAAGGAATTCATCATCGCATTGCAGCGGAACCTTGTACTGCAGGTTCATTCTCGCCACCACAGCATCCACACCCTTATTGTGCATTTCGGCAAAGCTGAGGCCGCATTCCTTCAGAAAGAGATGGCGGGTATGCTCCATGTAGTGCAGATAGTTGGCGTTGTTCACAATGCCCTCAATATCGCACTCGTAATCCCTCACTTCCATCTTTGTCTCGAATATGTATTTGCTCATCATTTTCTCTTTTTTAGTTACTAAATGAGGCTAAAAGCCCTAAATCACTGCAAAAATAACCAAAATTTTCTATTTATTATTATAATAACAAGGATTTTTCAAGGTTTTTCGAAGAAAAAATTGTATTTTTGCCGAAACGTTTGGTTTGAGGAGGCAAAGAATGACGATGCAAAAACGCAATGGCAAGCTTTCTCCTTCTCCCTGCCATACGGAAATATCAGTTAGAGTAAAACAAATAAAATTTAGATAAAGATGAAAATAGCTTTGATCGGCTACGGAAAGATGGGACACATGATCGAGGAGATCGCCCTGCAGCGTGGCCACGAAATCGTATGTAAGATTGACGTGAATAACCCTGAGGATATCGACAGTCCTGAGTTCTGCTCTGCCGATGTTGCCATCGAGTTTACAAACCCTACTGCCGCTTACGGCAACTATCTGAAGGCTTTCTCTCACAATGTGAAGGTGGTTTCAGGTTCTACAGGTTGGATGAAAGACCATAAGGAAGACGTGGAGAAACTCTGCGCCGACGGCAAGCAGACCCTCTTCTGGGCCTCTAACTTCAGCATCGGTGTGGCTATCTTCTCTGCCGTAAACCGCTATCTGGCTAAGATTATGAACGGTTTCCCACAGTACTCAGTATGCATGCAGGAAACCCACCACGTGCATAAGCTCGATGCTCCATCAGGAACAGCCATCACTCTTGCCGAGGAAATCATCGACAACATCGACAGAAAGAAGGACTGGAAGCGTGGCGTTACTTATTGGACAGAGGATGGCCATCACGATGAGGGCGATGCAAACATCACCGATGAGGACTTGGTTATTAACTGCGTTCGCGATGGCGAGGTTCCTGGAATCCACGCCGTAATGTATGATTCAGACGCTGATATGATTACCATCGAGCACAGCGCTCACTCTCGCAAGGGCTTCGCCCTGGGAGCCGTTCTCGCTGCTGAGTTCACAGCCAACCATACCGGTTTGCTCACCACATCAGATTTATTTAAGTTCTAAAGAGAAATGATCGATAAGCAGAAACAAAACCTCAATATGAAGGTGCAGTGGGCGAAGTTCGCAGTGGTTCTCGCCCTCTACCTCCTCTTCCTGATATGGGTTGAGAGCTGGCTGGGACTCATCGTGGTTCCGTTCATCTTCGACGTTTACATCACCAAGAAGATTCACTGGCAGTGGTGGAAGGATGAGGAAGGTCCTATCCGTTTCATCATGAGCTGGGTTGATGCGCTCGTGTTCGCGCTCGTAGCGGTTTATTTCATCAACCTCTTCTTCTTCCAGAACTATGTGATTCCGTCTTCCTCTCTCGAAAAGAGTCTCCTTACGGGCGACTATCTCTTCGTGAGCAAGGTAAGCTACGGTCCTCGCATCCCTGAAACTCCGCTCACCATGCCGCTCACCCAGCACACCATGCCGCTGGTCAACGTGAAGAGCTACGTGGAGTGGCCTCACTGGGATTACCGCCGAGTAAAAGGCTTGGGCAACGTGAAGCTCAACGACATCGTGGTGTTCAACTATCCTGCCGGCGACACCCTCTGCAACGAGGAGCGCTATCAGGCGAATGATTACTATCAGATGGTTTACTCCATCGGCGACCAGATATTGGAGCAGAACGGCCAGCAGCAGGATGTGCGCGTATTGAACCCATTGCAGCAGCGCCGATACTTCGAAAAAGTGTATGCTGCCGGTAGAAACTACATCGCCAGTATGCCGGGCGAATATGGCGACATCATCAGCCGTCCTACCGACCGCCGCGAGAACTATGTAAAGCGCTGCGTAGGTTTGCCGGGACAGATCCTGCAGATTAAGAACCGCATCGTTTACCTGAACGGCAAGGCAAACAAGGAGCCTGATAATGTGCAATATACCTACAAGATGAAGCTCAAGGGCGAGTTCCCTATCGAGCTGGCTGATGAGCTGGGAATCACCAACGAAGACCTCCTGATGTATAATCAGAGCGGCGTGATTCCTCTCACCAAGAAGGCTTACTTGGCGCTGAAGGCGAACAAGAACCTCGTGGAGAGCATCTCCATCAACACCGATGCAAGATACGGCGACCTGTATCCGCTCAACGCCTATACCGGCTGGACATGCGATAACTACGGTCCGGTATGGATTCCGAAGAAGGGCAAGAGCATCGCCCTGACCTTGAAGAATCTGCCTGTATATGAGCGCTGCATCAAGGTTTACGAAGGCAACGACCTGAAGGTAGATAGCCAGGGTAACATCTTCATCAACGGCAAGCTGGCGAAGAGCTACACCTTCAAGCTCGACTATTACTGGATGATGGGCGACAACCGCCACAACTCAGCCGACAGTCGCTACTGGGGCTTCGTGCCTGAGGACCACATCGTGGGCAAGCCTATCTTCATCTGGTGGAGCCACAGTCCTGATCATCCAGGCTTCTCAGGCATCCGCTGGAACCGCCTGTTCAACTTCGTAGATAATATCAAGTAACAGAAGTTTTTTGAAATCAAGTAAGCAAAGATAGATTGAAAATCGCAGTTAAATTCCTAATAGCTTTAGGTTTGTCGTTGTTCCTGGTGTGGGCGGTGCGAACCTTTGCCTTCACTGTCTTCACGGTGCCCGCCGGAGGTCTTCCTCCGCAGCTGAAAGCAGGCAACCGGGTGATAGTGAATAGGATTGACTGCGATTTTTTCAATCGCGGCGAGGTGGTTGTGTTCCGGGATTCCGTGTTCGCTCCGGATAAGAATCAAGGTCAGAGCCAAGTTCGGAAATTCGTCTCAAAGGCTTATTTCATCGGCAGGGTAGAGAAGCTGCCGGGCGATACGATTCTCGTCGATACGGTGAAGTATGTCATTCCTACGGTGTGCTGCAGGCGCTGTGGCTGCAAGGATTGCCGCTTCTATCTTCTGAAGACGCCTACCGGGCAGCAGCTGGTTCACAAGCATCAGATGATAGGCAAGGCTTACAAGCTGTTCTAAACGTAAAGAGTAATCATAAAGTTCAAAGTTCAAATCTCAAAGTTCAAAGTAAATTGAAAGCCCTTCTTTCTTCCACATATTTCGGCCCCATCCAGTGGTATCAGAAGCTGAACCGCTACGATGAATGCCTGATAGAGCGCCACGAGAGCTTTATCAAGCAAACCTATCGCAACCGTATGATCATCCCAACCACCAACGGCCCCCTCTCGCTCACCATCCCAACGAATCACAACACCTCATTGGCGATGAAAGATATCCGCATCTCCGACCACGCCAACTGGCGCCACGTCCACTGGAATGCGCTCCTCTCCGCCTACGGCGAGAGCCCTTTCTTTGAATATTACCAGGACGACATCCGCCCCTTCTTCGAAAAGAAATACGAGTTCCTCTTCGATTTCAACATGGAGACTACAGAGAAGATGATAGAGCTTCTCGACATCCGTCCGAAGATTTCAATCACCGAAGCCTATATTCAGAGTAAAGAACTGAAAGAAGAGGATGAAATCAAGGATTTCCGCGATGCGATTCGCCCAAAGAAGCCGCTTCCTGATGCTGAATTCGCTCCCCAGCGCTATTACCAGGTTTACGAGCAGAAATACGGTTTCCTGCCGAATATGAGCATCCTGGACCTCCTCTTCAATGAAGGAAACGAGGCGATATTCTACCTATAAATAATAAGGTAGAGTATCGCCTCGCAGTTTTTTGCAGCCTTTAACAGCCTTCTCACTGCCTTCTCGCAGCCTTTAGTTAAAAAAACTAAGTCATAGCTTTCTATCCCCAAACTCATAGCTTTTTGCCTCGTAACTCATTGTTCTTCATCTTTTTCCGTCTTCTATTAAGACCTCCCGTTGTCATCAATGATGCCTAGGCTCGGTCTTCATAGATGCCCTCTCATCCCCCTCATTATCCGCATCAGGAGTTAACAGGTTAACAGTTAACACCCCAAAAATGCATACTCCCCCTCCTACACATATATAAAAATAAGTATATATATATTTAATATAATAAGGTACGCAAGGGGGAAGTAGGAAAAAACAGCTGTTAACTGTTAACCCTGTTAACCCCTGCTGCTCCCAGATGCTCTTTTAGGAAATTTAAACAAGTATGCTTGGTGGGTTCATCGAAAAGCCGTACTTTTGTACCCGACTATAACAACATCAAACAAAATACAACATAAAAACAATAATAACAACATAAAATGAAAAAACTGAAATTCCATATAGTAGGTCTTACCCACAACGACGTGAAAGGTCGTGAGGTAGAATACGCCAAGGAGGCAGAGGGCAGAACCATCTGTCTTGTGCCCGATGACGCCAACCCTTTTGATATGCTGGCAGTGAAGGCTTACGACAAGCAGCTTTTCATCGGCTATGTCTCAGCCCTGGAGGGCGAGGACGTAAGAGCCCTCATCATTGCCCGGAAGGGCAGGAACCTGCGCACCCGATGCCTGGGAAGCAACAGCAAGGAGGGAGCCGATGAGAAGTCGGGACTCCAGCTGATAGTGGAGGCGCGCGTGGACGTCTCTGAGCAGGAGATAGAACTGGCGCGCAGAGGGCTCTATGACGACAGAATCTACGACGACTGGCACTATACCGGTCCCATTCTGCCCATCGACAAGCTGACCCGTTTCAGCGATTGCACCATGATGCTGGAAGGCGTCATTAACGACATCATCCAGATTCAGGAGAAGCTATCTCATATCGGAAACCTCTCTTCTGATGGAAATCTTTCTCCTGATGGAACTCTTTTTCCCGATGGAACTCTCTCTCTCCATCCGAATCTTTCTGATTCCGATTACAAGGCGGAATTGGAGGAAGAGCTGCGCGATAACCTGGAAGAGGCTAGGGAGCGCCTCGCCTGCTTCCTGGAGATTCAGCGGAGCGATTATTCCCGCGAAATGACACAGACGAGAAACCGAATCCTCAACAAGCTCTATCTGATAGATGATGAGGAAATCCATCGCATGGGCGAAGTCCTGACCACCGAACTGGGATTCATCACCAGTTCCGGTTATCGTGAGCGCGCTGCCCAGTCGTTCTTCATAGATGCCCCTATCGCCCTCAAGCAGAAGCAGACGGGCGCCTACGACTATAAGGACCAGCTGGACGCCATAGAACAGCAGCTGCACGCCTTTCCCTATTCGCTCTATCCCACGTTCAAGGCCGACCCGGTAGATTTCCTCCGTCAGGTATTCTATAAGCGTGTGCCTCGCAAGATGATGCTCCAGTTGCTCTCGGGCATCGTACTGATGATTATGAACGGCAGGGTGAGCGATGTGAAGCAGTGGGGCAAGCACGGCAACGAGGAGGCGCTGCTGGCGATGAAGGCGATGAAGGCGGTGGGTGCCAAGCCTTCGAACGAAGTGAAGAAAGAGAAATTCATGGAACTGGTTGATTTGGTAATTCCGAAGATAGCGGTTTATAAGAAAAAAGGCTGTTCCGAAGTGCTGGTGAAAAGGCAATCCGACTGGTTTCCTGTGTTCCGCCTCTTAAACGGGTGGGGGCTATTCAATATGGAAACTCCTACAGCCTTCTGCAAACATCTGGCCCACCTGTATGAAAAACTACCTCCGGAGAATACGGGGCGTGCTCCGCTCTGCAAATGGAAGGATCTTGCGCAGGTGAAATCTGACCCATTCGAATATGCGGCTCTGGAATGGTGGAAACTTAGTTCAGATAAGTTGGGCTCGGTAAGCTTAGAAAGATTCAATCATTATTGCGATATTGTGAATGTTTTCAAGAAGATTTTGGGCGCAACAGCCTTTTTGGAGAATGTGGACTTGAAGGAAATCTTGCCGAAACAGGTGGATAAGGAAGTGCCAGACTCGGACACCAAGAATGATGATGAGATGACGGCGGAAGATGGTAGCTAGCGGGGTATATTAATACCTCGCTTATACCCCTCCTATACCCTTTGATGATTCTTTATACCTTGTTTTATACCCTCTTTATACCCCTGCTTTTTTATTTCAAAAAAAACTTGTAAACGGCTATTTTTTTGTTTATCTTTGCATCGCTTTTCGGAAGAGAAGTGGCTGGTTTTCAGTAATCCAGTCATTGTATAATCTAAATAATATTCAAATGGTAAAAAACAATCTTTCTTTTGATGAGTGCAAGCAGATGAGCCGTCGTCTCATCGCCATGAACCCTAATCGCAATGCGAACATGGGTAAGATTTCCTCTTATCTTCTCGATTACTACACCGAGCTTACCAAGCAGCCTTGGCTCAGCACCCTCGTAGGTCAGATTCGCGACCTCACCGCCAAGCAGAACCTGATGCTGCAGCAGGTGGCTGAGGCTGTGGATGCTGCGCAGTATCAGAACGAGGATGACCTTGCCTTCGCCATCATCAAGAAGCAGGAGGAGGTGAAGGCAGGCGAGACCTTCAAGCAGCTCGACAAGCAGATTTCCGTCCTCAAGAAGCAGCTGCCATTCCGCTCTCCTCACTACTTCCACTTCCTCAATGACCATCGCGCCCAGAAGACCATCGACCCGGATGCCTTCACCTTCCAGACTACCGTGGATATCGATAATCCGGAGGAGGTGGAGACGGCGGTGAAGAATGCCCTGCTGCTGAACGGAATGTTTGATGATCCTGCCGAGAAGCTTTTCAGAGAGAAGATTTTCTCTGCCGATGACATCGAGCTTTGGAAGGGGAAAGTGCTTCACGTGGAACGTTCGGCTCGTAACAAGGCGCACATCGATATCCGTATCCCGGTGGGAATGACCATCGCTGAGGCTCAGAGCGCCTTCTGCAAGCTCATCCATGCCACCGAAGACCCTAGCTGCGTTACGCCTGAGCGCATCATCTTCATCACCGATGCCGTGAGCCAGATCTATACTGCCGACGACTGGTACAAGCGACTGGATGAGGAAGCCGTGGCTGCCTATCGTGAGGCTTACAGAAAGAGAGGACTGGACATAGACGGCCGTCCGATGGATGTAGATTTCCAGCCTGTCGAGAACGAGGAGGAGAAGGCGAGAAGGGCTGCCAATACCGTGCAGTATGAGCAGACCTACGATGGCGTTCCTTATGAGGAGATTACCAAGGCGCTGGTGGATTTGATGGGCGGCGCTCCTGCCCATGGCAACCGCAATAACTTCATCTATCGTGAAGCCTGCCTGCTCAGATACATCTGCAATAGCGAGGCGGCTTGGATTAAGCAGGTAATCGAAATCTTCGGCGAAGACGAGGCGAAGGCGTTCGCCTCTGTAGAGAGCGCCTGCAAGGTGGCTCAGTCCTCGGAAATGCCCCAGCTCGTGAAGCAGGCGGTGGAGCTTGCCCGCAAGAACTATCTCGCCAAGCAGGCCACCGAGAAGGCGGGAATCTACGCCGATGTTCCTCCTCAGATGCCTGCCCGTTTGCCTAAGCTCATCAAGCTGCTCACCAGCAAGGTGCCGGATGATTTCAAGGCACCTGTGGCGATGGCGGTCTTCCCTCCGCTGGCTGCTCATCTCAAGGGCGTCAACTTCCGCTACATCGACAATCAGGTGCATGAGGCGGCGATGATGAACCTGCTCGTAGCACCTATGTCGTCAGGCAAATCGGCGGTAAACGGACCTATCAACAGCATCATCGAAGACCTGGTGCAGATGGATAAGGTGAACCGTCAGAAGGAGCAGGAATGGAAGGACGAGGTGAACACCATGGGCGACAACAAGAAGAAGCCGGTGCGTCCGGAAGACATCTGCATCCGCATCGTTTCGCCCGATCTTACCCGTGCTGCCTACATCCAGCGTCTGGACGATGCGCAGAAGGCTGGCGATGCCTATCTCTACTGCAAGATGGACGAGGTAGATATGCTCAAGAAGTTCAATGACCCTAGCCAGCTGATTCGTCTCTGCTGGGACAATTCAGAGGACGGTCAGGAGCGTGTGGGCACCAAGAGCGTCACTGCCCGTGTGAAGACCCGTTTCAACTGGAATGCTTCCAGTACCATCGCCGTTACCCAGAAGTTCTTCTCGGTTCGTGAGGTGGCTGATGGAGCCGTGAGCCGCCTGTCGCTTGCCACCATCTTCCGTTCAGAGTTTGCTCCTTGTCCGGTTGTGGGGGAATATGATGCGCAGTTCAAGTCGCAGCTGGCTCCTTACATCCATCATTTGAATGCTGCCAGCGGTTTCAAGGAGTGCAGGAAGGCGCGCCAGCTTATCGAGCGACTGGGCAGTGAGATTATGGAGATGGCTCAGCTGGCTTACAACAAGCCTTACGCCGAGTTTGCCAAGCGTGGTTTGGCGAATGGTTTCCGCAGGGCGATGGTGCTCTATCTGGCGAATGGCGAGAAGTGGGAGAAGGCGATAGAGGATTTCATCGTATGGAGCGTGAAGTATGATTTGTGGTGCAAGATGCGTTTCTTCGGCAATCAGATGCAGGAGGCAATAGATGCAGACAACCGTTCTATCTATCATGCATCCGGTGTGAGCAATCTTCTGCTCTTCGTTCATGATACTTTCGATAAGGCTGAGATTCAGGAAGTCTGCATGGTTCATGGCACCAAGACCAAGCTTGCCGTCCTCCTGTGCACCTGGAAGAAGCGTGGCTTCATCGTGAAGAACGATGATGATACTTTCTCCAAGACGGCTAAGTTCATCGCCAAGTACGGCCATTATGGAACGCCGGGAATGGCAGCGTAAGGCTAGTAAAGCGGGCGTGGCGAAAGTCCTACGCTCCCGCTTTTGTCAGCACGCCCTGAAAAAAGCAGAAGCCAATGCCCATACGCCCTGAAAAAGCAGAAGCCAATGCCCATACGCCCTGAAAAAAGCAGAAGCCAATGCCCATACGCCCTGAAAGGGCAGAAGCTCCTAGCCCAGGGCATCGCCCTGGGTTTTAGAACAAATACAAAATGTCGCCCTGAAAGGGCAAAAGCTTTAAAAATACCGTCTTTTTGTAACATCTCTGTAAAGGTTCTTGACCTTCATCAAGAAATCGGTGCTTTTTGAAACTTTTCTCCTAAAAAGTTTGTGTGCGAACACAGAAAGTTGTATCTTTGCATCGGAATTAAGAAAGAAGGATAAAAGATTAGTAATTTCAGGATACGAAAGGTATTGATAATAAGGGATTAAGATTGAAAAGTCAGGATACGGAAAAGGTTAATGATTGATTTCAGGATAAGAAAGGTATTAGAAACAAGGTAAAGATTGAAAATAGGGTAACATTGAAAGATTGTTAAGAAAAGGATAATATTGAATTTAAAGTAAAGAAAGGGAAAAATTATGTTAGTATTAGGTATTGTTTTCGCAGCAGTAGTAGCATTTGCTGCAACAGTAGGCGCAGCTAGCAACAAGCTTGCTTAAGCTGCCAGTGAAGTAAGGAACTTTAAAAGTTCAGAAACAGTAATTGAAGCAAAGTAGGAAGCCAATATGGGCTTCCGAGATGTAGAAGGGGAGCCAATGGGGCTTTCCGGAATGAGGGAGCAGATGATGCTCCTTTTTTTGTTTAACATTAAAACATCAGACATACATTATATATAAAAGGAAATCGGGTTGGTTAACAGGTTAACAGTTAACAGCCCGATTTCTTTGTTTCTACCTCTATTCGAGGATGTTTTCTAACTGTATGGTTGAAACGGGCAGAAAGCCCAAAAACTCCTAGCCCAGGGCGTGTGGGGCTTTGCCTTCTGCTTTATGGCGTGTGGGGCATTGCCTTCAGCTTTTCCAAAAACTACTTGAAAATCAGGGTGGTGAGCCTGTCTTTATCAAACAGTTCCTGAGCCACGGCTTGAATCTGGGCGGCGGTAATCTCATCCACCTGCTCGTAGAGGCGGTCAACGTTCTTCTCCCAGCCATAATGCAGGAAGCTCTTG
>OJJU01000483.1_pt1 | contig 14578 bp, 10 predicted proteins | sample 1596141 | NCBI WGS metagenome assembly OJJU01 (sample SAMEA4350150, study PRJEB24818) | metagenome | biome: human; feature: gut; material: faeces | place: Denmark | collected 2013-09
TGATAGAGGCAATCGTAGAGAGCAACCGCACCCGTAAGGACTATATCGCTGATGCCGTACTCCAGAAGGCAGGCTATTACAGCTATGCCGATGCCAACAGCTATGATGCCAGCAAGGAGCACAACTGCGTGATTGGTGTCTATCGTCTGACCATGAAGTCAAACAGCGACAACTTCCGCCAGTCAGCTATCCAGGGTATCATGAAGCGTATCAAGGCAAAGGGTGCAGAAGTTGTCATCTATGAGCCAACCTTGGAAGAGGGCAGCACCTTCTTTGGTAGCCGAGTAGAGAACAACCTCGAAGCCTTCAAGGCACAGAGCCATGCCATCATCGCCAACCGCTATGACACGTGCCTTGACGATGTAAAGGAAAAGGTTTATACACGAGACATCTTCCGCAGGGACTAGTCTGAGTGGAAATATCTTTTTGTAAATAAATGATAAGTCTTAATACTTTTTTACTACTCTTTTCAATCCTAAGACGTAAGTGTTCTTTTATCTTAACCCCTATAAACCTACTTTAACGTTTCATGATTCTGGGTGCAAAAGTAAAAAACACTTACGTTGCTTTTTTAAACTGGCAATAATATGATTATAGTTGCAGATGAATTACGATTAAAGCAAGATGCTATAGTGCATCCTGTCTTTGAGAAACTAAAAGAAATCTTTCCTGATGATGATACAGTTATGTATTACTCATTTCCATTGTATAGAGGTGATGAAGCTGATGAAATAGTATCAGCACCTTTATTAATTGCATCCAAAAAGATAGGGGTACTCTATGTGTTTGTAAGCCCTGATGGTAATGCAATTTCCCGCAATGTTTTGAAAATGTATGAGGATATGGATTCGCGCCTATTCTCAAAGTTTTCCAAGAGGGCAGAATTACGAAAAGGTAGGAGAGAACTTAATTTCTACTTAAATGGTATTGTCATTAGTAAGAAAGATTTCGAGCAAGATGAAATACAATATGTAACCATTCCAAGTCTAAAAAAATACATTTCTTCGGTTGTAAGCGATAATATTTCTGATGAACAATATAAGCTTATTTTGAGTTGTATAGAGGGCACTACTAAGATTAAGACAAAGAAGGGTGCTAGACTGATAGAACGTATAAACGGAGGAAGTCCAACGAAAGGTGAAATATTGAATAAAATACAAGATGAAGAAGCTAATTTTGATTTGGAACAAAAAAGAGTTGCGCTGGTAACGATTGATGGTCCTCAACGTATTAGGGGACTTGCTGGTTCTGGTAAGACAATCGTTCTTACTATGAAAGCGGCACAATATCATTTAGCACATCCAGATGAAGATATTCTATATACATTTTATACAAAGAGTCTGCATGGGATGATACATAGTCTCATAGAGCGCTTTTATAGGGACTTTTCTGATAATCAAGAGCCTAATTGGAATAAAATACATATTCTACATGGGTGGGGAAGTAATGCATTGCCAGGAGTGTACTCTGAAACAACAAGCAGATATGGTCTTGTACCAATGAATTATGGTGTGGCATTATCGCAATGTCGTGCAACTGGATTAGACCCCTTTGCATTTGTATGCAAAAATTTGATGTCAAAAGCTAAAATTATGCCCTTTTATGATTTGATATTAATAGATGAAGGGCAAGATTTCCCCAATGAATTTTATGGATTGTGCTACCTTTTGGGGAAAAATCATAGAATTGTGTGGGCGTATGACGATTTTCAAAATATCTTTAGGGTTAAAATACAAGATGAGAAGCATACATTTGGATATGACTCAAACGGAAATCCTTATGTAGATTTTGAACAGAGTAAACATCCCCTACAGGACATAGTTCTTCATACCTGTTATCGAACTCCTAAAAAAATTTTGACTTGTGCATTTTCTTTAGGACTAGGCATATATAACTCAAAAGTATTGCAGAGAATACCTTACAATAGAAACTGGGAAGCATTAGGTTTTAAAGTAGAGCAAGGTGATTGTGAGAATACTGGGGATGATATGGTCATATCAAGACCTGATGAGTATTCACCTTCGATATTGAATGAACAATTGTCTGGTGATATTGTAAACTTGCTACAATTTGATAGCTATGACAAGGAGTGCGATTATGTTGTTGATAGCGTAGTTAAAGATATTCGTAATGAGTACCTAAAAGCAGATGACATTTGTGTGATATGCCTTGATGATAAATATATGGGAAGGTATTATGACTATATAGAGCCAAAATTGAGTCATCAAGGAATTCGCTGTTTTAATATGCTCAATGCTCCAAATACTAATACTCGATTTTCATATGATAATATGGTAACTCTGAGTACTGTTAATCGAGCCAAAGGAAATGAGGCTGGTATGGTGTATATTGTTGGCGCAGATTATGTTTTTGTATCTCCTAATGATGTTTATCGTAGGAACAAATTGTTTACATCTATGACGAGGGCAAAAGGATGGGTTTGTGTTACAGGGTGTAAGAGTATAGAACATGGTATAAACGAATTTCGTCAACTTGTTGATAAAGGAGATAAATTGGTATTTAAGCAACCTAGTGAAAGTGATACAAATACAGTGATGAGTGATTCCGTGAAAAATGAAGAAAGTTTAAAAATGTTTAAGGAATTGTATGATTTGTTGCGAAGTAAAGGCATGAATCCTGATGATATCATAAAATATATAAACAAATGAGAGAAGCTGATTTTTGGACATCTTATAAATCGTCCACCATTCTGCTAAGAGATTTAAATATGAGGAAGAACTTACAAGATCATCACGGAATACCTTATTCAAAAGATTTGGTTTCTGTATCAAAGAAAGGTGATATTCAAGCTTTATATGATTATATGTCAGACAATCTGGATTATGATATTCTGTTAGCTGATGATTCGATGATAACAATGAATATGGAAGGTGGGTTGGTAAGGATGGTGTATCTGCAAAATCCAATTAAACATATCGGCATTTTGGAATATATATCAATGTATCATAAGGATGATTTGAATGTATGCTCAGTAGATGAACTTGAGGAAATATACAAGGAAGAATATGAAAGGCATCTTGCAACATTAGATCTTAATAAAGCTGCGGTTTATATTAGATATGATGAAGATCCAACTTTATATAGACCGATGGTTCACCCTTATGTTCACTTACATATTGGTATGAATAGTAATATAAGGATTCCTTCGTCTGTAGAAATGACGCCTTTGACATTTACGTTATTTATTCTCCAACAAGTTTATTATGATATATGGGTTAAAGAGTTTACGGTAAAGTCCAATCAAGATAACATTATTATGAGATATGCGCAACAGGATAAGCAGATATTCTCTTTGGTAGAAGATGTTTGGAATGACTCGGAACGACAGTTTTTGCATTTGGCTAGATAAGGAAAAAGGTAAATGCTTATTTTTTTTAAAAGTATGACATATGCACCGATAGTGGTATTTGGTTTCAATCGACCAGATGCTCTAAAGAATACTATATCTTCGCTTCTTCGGAATGAAGAGGCGAAGTTTTCTGATCTTTTCGTCTTTGTGGATGGACCACGGGAAGGAAAAGCAGGAGAAAAGGAAAAAGTAGAAGAAGTGAGAGAGTATGTAAGGTCAATTAAAGGCTTTAAAACTCTCCACTATACTTTTTCCGAGAAAAATAAAGGACTTGCCGACTCTATTATTGGAGGGGTAAGTCAAGTAATTAATCAATATGGTAAGGTCATTGTTCTGGAAGATGACTTGGTCTTGATGCCTAATTTCCTGAACTTTATGAATCAAGGATTAGATTATTATGAGAAAAATCAAAAGGTGATGTCTGTCTGCGGTCATAGTTGCAAGGTTAAAACTCCAGCTGATTATCCATACGATGCTTATTTCTTCACTCGTTCATCTTCCTGGGGATGGGCAACATGGAAAGATAGATGGAATTTGGTGGATTGGAAGTTGAATGATTGGGATTCTGTTGTAGTTAACCGTAAAGCGTTTATTAAGAGTCAAGGTTCTGATGTCTTTAAGATGCTCCGTGATTGTAAGTTAGGCAAGAATCATTCTTGGGCAATTCGTTTTTGTTATGCTCAATTCGTGCAGAACAGATTAAGCGTTATACCAAATAAGAGCCTTGTTGATAATGAAGGTTTTGGTGGCGATGGAACTAATTGCAAGCGATACAGTAGATTCAAGTTTGAGTTAAATGAGACAAAAGAACATAAAAGCTTTCATCTTCCTTCGGTTGTGAAGCTCTGTCCGTCAATATTCAAGCAAGTATTGTGGTATCATTCAATTCCGATGAGAATATGGAGTAGAATAATGTATATAATAAAATGATTGTTTATAAGTGGATACACTTGATATTATTTGTATGAATATGAAGTCGAAAATATTGTTTATTATGCACATGCCTCCACCAGTACATGGTGCTGCTATGATGGGGAAGTACATCCATGACAGTAAGTTAATCAATGAAATGTTTGATTGCTATTATATCAATCTTACTACTGCCAAGAGTTTACAAGATATTGGAAAGGGAGGTATTAAGAAGTTGTGGAAATTCGTTTGCCTACTCGTTAGAATTGTGAAAAGTCTTTTGGGCATTCATCCGCAAATGGTATATGTAACTCCCAACTCTCATGGTGGAGCTTTTTACAAAGACTTTGTGGTTGTAGAACTTATCAAACTCCTGGGATATAAGGTGATAGTGCATTACCATAATAAGGGTGTGGCTACTTGTCAAGACAAATGGCTTGATGATAAGCTATATCGCATATTCTTCAAGAATATTAAGGTCATTCTATTGGCTGATGCATTATATCAGGATGTTGAGAAGTATGTTAAGAGAGAAAATGTATTTATTTGTCCTAATGGTATTCCTGAATCTTTAGATGTAGAGCCAACTTCTGAGCGAAATAACGTCATTCCTCAGTTGTTGTTTTTATCTAATTTACTAGTTGATAAGGGAGTATTAGTACTTCTTGATGCGTTAAAGATCTTGAAGGAAAGGGGATATTCTTTTGTTTGTAACTTTGTTGGAGGTGAAACTGCAGAGATTGATGCTGCTCGTTTTGCTGAGGAGGTAGAGAAAAGAGGTTTGAATGATATGGCTATTTATTTGGGCAAGAAATATGGGGTAGAGAAAAACGAAGAATATCGCAAATCTGATATTTTCGTTTTTCCGTCTCTGAATGAAGCCTTTCCGCTAGTTAATTTGGAAGCCATGGAGTTTAAACTTCCAATTGTTGCTTCTGATGTAGGTGGTGTTACTGCTGAAATCAAGAATGGCGAAAATGGTTTCGTATGTGAGCCTGGCAATACTGATGCATTTGTTGAAAGCATATCTAAGCTTCTTGATGACAGTGAGTTGAGAAAGAAAATGGGAGAGGATGGATATAGAAGATTCAAAGAAGATTTCACTCTAAAGTCATTTGAAAACCGCTTTGCAAATAGTTTACAAAACGAATGTGGGGGGGGGCAAGATTGACTCTAGCTTATTTCCAAGGAAAGAAGTATAATGAGGAAAAAGAAGCATTCTTTAAGAATGCTGATATTTTCATTTTCCCAACATTGAATGAGGCTTTTGGGTTAGTCTTGCTTGAAGCTATGGAGCATGCTCTTCCTTGTATAGCAACCGACGAAGGTGGTATTTCTGATATTGTCGATGAAGGTGAAACTGGATTTATAGTAAGTAAGCGAAATGCCAATATTCTTGCTGATAAGATAGAATATCTTCTTGTTCATCCGGAGGAAAGAATGAGAATGGGTAAATTGGGATATAAGAAGTTCAAAAATCAATTTACTGTAGGTAAGTTTGAAGAAAGATTGGTTGAAATACTTCAATCCTAGGTATTGTTATCATACAATTATCTTTTATTGATTTTTATCGCATGCTTCACAGACAGTCACTACTCAATACCCTTATGGCATGAGTAGTTACGTGAAATTTATGATATGTGCATGGATGGGTAATTTCGTCATGTCGTGATGGTATTATGACTACTGATTATATTTCTTTATATTATGACTATAGATTATTCTTTGGGATATAACAGCAATAAAGAATCAAATGATTTCCTGAGATGCCTTTGGGCTGCATTGCGTAAGGAGTTTGGTAAAGCGGCATGGAATTTTTTGCCGCTACGTATTGAAAACAAAATTTATCTTGGACATTGTGACATAGGCTTGGGAGATGTACTTGATATTTACTTAAGTTACAAAATAAAAGGTTGTCTATCGGCTATTAGTATTTCTGTTGATGATTCGGTATCAGACGCACAATTGCAAAGGAGATTAAAAGGATGTATTACCTATGCTCGCAAAAACATAGATAAATTAGAATTGTTTAGTTTCTCTTTGGAATTAGATAATGCTATCTGTTTTGAGAAGTTAAACGCTGATTATTTTTCACTAGAAGACAATCGGCTGATGCTAAATGTTTATGGATATGATTTGGTCGATGCCAAGACTTTATCATCTTCTTTGTTGAAAAATATCTGTGCTTGGCTGTCATTCGACCAGTTGAAATACATATCTATCGAAGGGTGTGCTTTACAGGTATATTCTGATAGTGTTCGTCGGCAGTTCGGAAGACAAAGAAAATATAAATTGAAAGTTTCTGATAGTATCCAAAAGTATTTAGATGAATTTATAGGAAAACCTTATTCTTATGAAGATAATTTATCTGATATAGATAAGGCTATATTCTTGTTTGGGCAAGGCTTGAAATATGATGAGTTATCGCAAATGACGATTTCTTCGTTGGAAGCCTATAATGAGCAAGCAATTCTTTGCTATATGTCAGCACTGGAGGTTGTTACCTTAAAGGATATAGAACCGTCTAAATGTGAATGTTGTGGTCAACTAAGGTATTCTATAGCTAAACGAGTGGAAAACTTGGTTTATGAAGTATCACAAAGCATGGCATTGAGGAAAATGATAGCTGATTTTTATAAAAATCGTTCTAAATTTGTTCATTTAGGCACAATGCTTTCTGAGAATAATTATACAGGAATTTCTATACCTTTAATGAATAAAGGGTATGGTGATGGACTGATAATGCAATGTAACTTTAGAAGTGCTGATTTGGCTGATATTGTGAAAGAATGTATTATGTGGAAAATCAATGATGCAAATTCCAGATTAAATATCATATTATAGACTCTATGCATACAGACTGTATTGATGGAGTGATAAATGTTATTGTTGAATAAAACTTATATAGAAATACGATGATAAATAAAACATATCAATATACATTGGATTCTTTTGTTCAATTAGCAAAATTTATATGGAATGCTCGGCATGGAAATAAATATGTTAATGCCTTTAGAGTATATGGAAGTGGAATGGTGGGCTTGTTTAGCTTTTGGATAATAGATGTATTCTTTGATTCTAAAGGAGAATGGCGTTTGGGAGTATCTACGTCAACTCTTACTTGGAGCGAAATCGGTTTGGCTGTTGTATTTACGGTTGCTTTTGTCATAGTTTTAGTTTTCATGTCAAAACCGGAATTTGAAAAATCAGAGATAGAGAGATTAAAACGTATAGAAGAAAATCAATTCTTACATAGAATTACCCCTATAATTCTTCTATCTCAGTTTTCACTAACAAATAATCTTCATGGTGTTGCACATTATGAGGATTCGGAAGAACTTGCTCGTTTTCGTGAACTGATAGCAAATAATGATAGTGGGCATGTTAGACTCTTGGGATTGTCAGGTACAGGAAAGACCTTGCATATAGTAAAAGCTTTTGAGGATAAGGGAAACATGGAAAATGTATTCTATTGCGATCAGGTTTCTCATGGAAATTTTAAATCTGCATTGCAATTACTTTCAGAAAAACGACCTGGTTGTACAGTAGTGCTGGACAATAGTCCTAAGGGAGTCTTTGCTGAGGCAATTAATAGTTATGGCAACAATATTCGGTTTGTATCTGCTTATTATGATCCTGTCGATGTTGATTATGGTTCATATTCTGTCTTGAACATGAAAGACATACATCTTGAACATGTTGTGGAGAGAATTATTGATAACAATCTGACTCGTCCGATTAGCGGAGAGAATAGACAAAAACTGATTATTCATTCTGGAGGTATTCCATTTATGGCCTTGCTTTTGACACAAGCATATAATAAGACCAGTGAAATAGGTGTGATAAACAACTCTGTTCTGATAGAGCATCTTTTGAATTTACATGAGGAAAATGCAAACAACCAAAGAATAGCAATGAGGACTATTGCTTTGCTGCAACCGTTCGATTATGCAGGTGGAAATAGTGAGACGGCAAAATATTTAATAGAAAATAATAAATTTACTCCGATAGTAGATAATATAAATAGACAGGTGCTATTCCATAAGGTCGTGAAACATTTAAAAGAGCGCAATCTGTTGGAGGAGGATGCTTCGTATATAAATATGCGTCCGCAACCATTGGCTATTTGGCTTGTGGGAGAATGGATTAAAGAACAAGGTTCGGGTTTCATTGATACTATCAAAGAACTGGCGGCACACCCTAAATCATTCTATTTTCCAATTATAGATAGCTGGGCAAGGAGGTTAGAGTTCATGCAAGACAATGCTGATGCTAAAAAATTATATGGCGAGTTATTAAAATTGCATGAAGGCCCTTTCGCCGATGAGGATGTGATATGCTCTGATTTGGGTTCACGACTCATCCTCGCTATGTCAACAGTGAATCCAAAGGCAGTTGTCGGTTGTTTATATGGTATCTTGTACTCAAAGCCAATCGATTATCTTAAAAGTAATTTGCAGGGTGAAGCAAGAAGGAATATTGTTAATGCTTTGGAAAAGTTATGCTTTTGCAAGGATTCTTTTCATTATGCGGCATTAACTTTAGCAAGATTAGCTCTTGCTGAAAATGAGGAATGGGCAAACAACTCCAAAGGACAATTCTTGCAGTTATTTCATGTTGCTTTAGCTGGAACGGAATGTGATTTGAAAGAAAGGATGGCTGTCTTGAATGAACTGTGTGAGCAAAGAAATACCTATAAAGACCTTTTGTTGGGAGCGATTAAAGGTGCTTTTGATACTTACAATTTATCAAGAATAGGTGGAGCTGAAAGGTTCGGATTTAAAAGTTTGGTAGATTTTATGCCAACTTATAAACAGATAAATGAATATTGGGACAGTTTATTTAATCTTTCTGTTAGTTGGATGGATTTGGAGCCAGAAGTTGTTGAACATTTCGCAGAAATAGTTTGTGTTAATGCTCGGATGTTTGTTAGGGGAAATAGGTGTGATTTGTTATTTAGTTTTATAGATGAAATAGCACCTCGCCTCAACTACAATTGGGGACAAATGCAAAAAACTCTTATTGAAATAAAAAACTTTGATGCATTGACTCCTCAAAACAGCAGAACTTTATTGAGTTATATTGACAGACTTAAGCCTCGTTCTATCGTAACGGAAATGAGAAATGCTGTGCATGATATTTATACCCATGAAGAAGCATCAGAAGATATTCTTAACAAAGAGGAACTGGTGGTGTTGCCATTTGTGGAAAAGTTTATTGCCCAGCAAAAATATTTGAGTGATGAAATCATAGGACTTGTTGCCAATGATAAGGAATATACCTCTTGGAAGTTTACAAAAAACGTAGCAGCGAGAATTCCTAATGATGACATTCCACAAGTTCTTGAGAAGATATATGGGTATATTATACGTCAGAACTCGAACTTTTATAGCAATTGGTTGGTGAGATTCATAGAATGTTTGCCAGATAGACACAATGCGCAAGAGATGGCAAAAAAACTCTATAAAAATGGTTTCATTAAACAAGGAATTGCTTTGCTCGCAGTAATTGATGATGACGCTTTTTCAAATCTGAATCTCTTATGGGAATATGTTGCTACTAAGAAATTGGAATATGAGTCTTTAAGTAACTATTATAATGTAATTAGATTGACAGATGTTGAAAACTTACTGAAAGTTGTAGAGATTATCAAGTATCATTCTAAAGAATCAAATTCTGTTTTTGATTTTCTTTCTCAATATTGGTATTTGGATGTTTTGTATGAAGATGATAGGTTGTCTTCGATATATAAAGAAGTTCTGATTAATTATGATTTGCAAAGCAATCGTACAAATTACGAATATGTAAGACAAGTTGAGTGTGTTTTAGAGAAAACAAATGACAATAAGTTCGCAAAAACAATTAATAGTAAGTTGATTGCTTATCTTTCATTTAATTCGTCTATCTTAAGGGTGGAGGAAATTTACCCAATACTTTTAAAAAAGTTCAGAACAGTAATCTGGGATGAATTCATAGCGGCTCTTGTTGACTTGGATAATCGTCCTGGCTTCTTTTACCAAATCCGTCTTGCTATAGGCTCTGGATTTGGTTTTTCTGAAAGAACCTTGTTCTTTGGTCATGAGGAGGAAATGAAAGAAGTATGTAAAAGGCATTCTCAGTATGGACCTATTGTTTGTGCCTCTCTATGTCCTATTCTAAAGTCTTCTGATGGTGGCGAAGAAAACGAGGAGTTTCATCCTTTTGTAATCTGGCTTTTGAATAATTATGGAGGAAACAAAATGGTCTTGGATGAATTATATGGAAATATGTGTACATTCTCTTGGACTGGAAGCATGTTACCTTTAATAAAAACAATGAAAAATTGTCTGTTGAAGGTTCGCGCTGAAGCAGGGTTCCACAAACAAGTTTACAAATGGGTTAGTGATTGCTTGAAACAATATGAAGCCGATTATAATAAAGAAAGACAAAATGAGGCCTATATGCGGATGGCTTACAATTACAAATTTAATAATGGTTAGCTATGTCCCAATACTTTGCTTTGAATTTGATCTTTGGTTTTATATGGGTTCATATATAAAATATTGAGTTAGAATGATAATCTGTAATTAATAAGTTTTGTGAATATTATGGGTAAAGAAGCTCACATACTGAGGGTTGTTGAATCTATGCAAGCCACTGTTGATAAATTAAGCAAAGAAGTCTTGATTGCGATAAGTAGAGAAGAGATGATATTGAAGGAAGAAGCCTTTAATACTCATGTTTTTAATGCTTGCCTTATGGGGATAGACTTTGTCTATATCAATGTCTGCATAAGTGCCCTTGCTGCATTGAAGACTGATAATGTGCATGCCAAGCGATATCATTGGAAAAACGTTGTTGCTGGTATTTCTGAAGGTATTAAGTATATTTACTCCTTTAAAGAGGGCGAGAAGAAAACTCTGATCGGGTATTTGACAACTATCTTGAACGACTCCGGCATGGTGGCTCCTGAAATCTCAGACTCTCTTTCTGTTCTTCAGGATTTGCTCGAAAAGTTTAGGGCAGATTGGGATGGTAAAGATATGAGAGATATTGCGCTGCATTATGACAAATCAACAGAAAAGCTTATAAAGGAAACTGTTGGTATCACCGATGAAGGACCTTATGCCACCTTGCTGTCTGATTATTTGCTGATAATGAATATCCTTCATTCTATTTGCATGTATGGATTTATACAGAGTTTAATTAATTGTAATTTAAGTTTCAATGATATCCTTCAGAATGAAACAAGTGAGCATGTAGGTAATGACAAGCATAAGAAGGCGATTCATGCTTTGCTTAAAGAGGATAAGTTTAAAACAGCGATAGAAGAAAATCTTGAAGAATATGGAAAGCGATTTCTTGATAGTTGTTCGGTCTTTGAGAAACTTCATAAGGTTTATGAACTTTTGGGTTGTGAAGGTGAATTTAAACTTTCTAATAACCATTTCGGAAAGTTATATAAATTACATAACCTTTATTCGTTAGTGTTGTATTCTATGTTGGATCTACTTTCAATTACTGATTCCTATCTGTCTTCTAAAACGGAGTTGGAAGCTGCTTTGAATATGAGATATTTCTTAATTGTAAAGACATCGGTCTTGACTCATATTGTTGGTTATACAGAAAAAGAGGCGAGTATATCCCTATGGAATGAAATTAAAGGGTTTATTCCTGAATCAGATTCTCAACTCCATGATATGGCCGTAACAATGGATTCTTATTTAAGGGAGAGCGTAAAGGATCAAAATATTAAAAGGAAAAGGGCAAAGTTGTTACATTTGTCATTTTCCAAAAATAAACCAGGAGATGTTAAAGAGATATTGTCTGTACTGGATACATTTGATCCTCTCTCGGAATTTTATAAAGTACTTGATTTAATCAAACTGTTGGTTAAGGTTATCAAATTCTTAGATCGTCTAATTGTATCAATGGATAAAGAAGTAACTATTGAAAACCAGAAACATCTAGATAAAATAAGAAGTATGTCTTCTTCTCTAAGAGATATGATTGAATGCAATGTCAAGGATAAAGTTCTGAAAGAGGAATTGGTGACATCAATAAACGATAATGAGTTTAAAATCATCGATTTGTTGAATAATCGCTAGAAGCGATAAATAGCAAGTAGTATCTTCTCACAGGCTTCACTATCTAACATGAAAAGATAAAGATTACTAAAAGATTAATGGTTTGCTAGGATAGTAACAGTAAAAGTAGTATATTTGCAATTGCTAAATAAAAAAGGTGTAGCTTATGGTACTAGGAGATTTTAAATTTTTAGGTGTTCCTTGTCATTCAATTGAATTGGATGACTTGAAAGTTTTTATGGCAGACGATGGTAGTGCCAAACGCATCCATTTTGCCACATCCCATGCTCATGCTTTAAGAAAAGACTCTCGTGGAAAACCTTTTGCTTGGTTTAATGTACCTTTCAGAAATACTATAGAGCCTTTAATGAAAAAAGAACTTGGAAGTTCTAATTTTGCATTGTTTTTGAGTAAAACGACAGGTAAGCCTTTCCGAATGGTTTTTAACGAAAAGGAGTATGAGGATATTCTTGCTTTTATGGGCAAATATAAGGATATCGTATTCTTGCGTGATTGTTTGGATTTGTCTCTATCTCTGTCAATGAATAGGATAGACGAAAATACAAGGACTGAGATTGGCGAATTGGAATATCAGGCAAAGTATCATCCAGAAAGCTCTGAATACAGCAACGTGATTGCTTCTTTAACAGAACGAATGCAAGGCTTTTTGGATTCTATTCCTTTTTTCAAAGATGCTGATTATATTTGCGTGGTTCCAAGTAGTCATGCTTTTGTGAGAGAAATAGTGTCTGGTTTAAAAGGATTCGATTTTTCTGATATTTCAAGTTCTTTGTCTTGGAATAAAACATCAGAATTGAAAAATGCTGAAAGCTTGGAAGATAAGTTAGATGCATTGCTAAATTCTCATTTGTTGATAGCTGATGAGGTGGATTTGAAGGAAAAAAGCATTTTACTTGTGGATGATTTGTACAAATCTGGGCTTACTATGCAGTATGTTGCAATGATGCTGAAAAATGCAGGATGCTCTCGTGTTTTTGGATTGACTTTAGTAAAATCTTTAGGTAATAATTAGATAGATTATGGATTGGTCTGGTATTGAAGTTATTAAGATACTGTTTCGCTTGTTGAGGGTAAAGGGGATGGGACCTGCTAGAGTAAATAAATTACTCTTTAGCATACGAAATAAGGTTACCACTCCTTTAGAACTTCAACATGAAGTGTCTGTTCGTCTAACAGAAGAACAGAGGTTGGCGTTTATGCAGGATTATGAAATTTCAGATAGATTATCTGATGTTCAGTATTTATCTATATTGGATGATAACTACCCAAAATCACTATTGGATGAGTTGGGTATGAATAGCCCGACTGTATTGTCTTATAGAGGAAATGCAGCATTGTTGTCCAAAAATAAAGTTGGTTTCAGTGGCTCCAGAAAGGTGTCGGATAAAGGTTTGGGGATTGCAACAGATATAGCTACGCAACTTTCCGGTCAAGGCTTTTGTCTAGTATCTGGATATGCTAATGGTGTGGATATGATAGCTCATAAAACAGCTTTAGCTAATGGAGCCACAACCATTTTAGTATTGCCGGAAGGCATAAGCTATTTTTATGTAAGGAAAGAAATTGCTCCTTACTGGGATTGGAACAGAGTGTTAGTTGTAAGTGAATTTGATCCGCAAGCAAAATGGATGGTTTCGCGTGCAATGAAAAGAAACAGTACTCTCATAGCTTTAAGTCAGGCAATGTTGGTGATAGAGGCTGGAGAAAAAGGGGGAAGTCTTGATGCGGGATTAAAGTCCATCGATTATGGAAAAAGATTATTTGTGCCCCAATATGCGGAGTTTCCTACTTCTGCATTAGGTAATGCATTACTGATTCAACATGGCGCTTATCCTTTAAGGATGAAACGCTCTAGTAAAAAAACAAACTTGGACATGTTGTATGCTTCTGTTGGAAGTTTACAGCCTGCAGAATCTTTATTTAGTTAAGGGAAATATGATGTGTAACAGTTATGTATCATGCAATAGACATGATGCATAACTGAAGTTTTTCCCATACCTTTTTATCTAGCATGAAATAAGGGATAGCCTTTTTGCTATCCTCTGCAAAATAGAAAAACAGATGTTTGATGCCTGGGGCATCAGCATATTCGTAGGCTTCGATTTTCACAATGTTGATGCCTTGCGACTGAAGAGCCGCAAGGAGTTGCTGACGTTGCTTTTTCGTAAGCTGCTTATACTTCGTATATATAGTATTAATATCGTATGTCATA
>OJJU01000486.1_pt1 | contig 14548 bp, 10 predicted proteins | sample 1596141 | NCBI WGS metagenome assembly OJJU01 (sample SAMEA4350150, study PRJEB24818) | metagenome | biome: human; feature: gut; material: faeces | place: Denmark | collected 2013-09
GTTCATTGTTTATCTAAAATTATTAGTTTCTATTTTTGAGTGCAAAGATAGCAATAAAACAGACATTTTACTTTGCTGTATGTTACAAATACTTTAGCCAAACAACCATAATGTAAGAAAAAAACGGTGCATTTCAAAAGAAACACACCGTTTTTACATCTTTACCTATAAGTTTTGTCCGAAATAAACGAGGGTACTTCTTGCCGAAGCACCCTCGTTAACAGGATTTTGTATGAATTCTTATTCTTTACTTTTGAATCATCTTCTTACCATTGCATATCACTACGCCCTTGTAGTTCTTGCCTACACGCTTTCCAGCAACATCATAGGTTGCAGCAGCTGAAGAAGACTGGGCATTCTGAATCTCATTGATGCCAGTTGTGCCACCGAAATCGATGTCAATAGAACGAGAAGCTGCAGTAGAAAGAGCCGGAGTTGGAACAGCGATGTATGCTCTGAAGGCATCAATGCTAGCCTTATCGCTTGCATGTACAAACTTGCCATCTTTTGCACTGAATCCATAAATCTCCATACCTTCTTGCTTGACAGACTCCTTAGCCTGAAGCGTACCTACGAAAGAATAGCTTCCAGATACAGATGTCTTAGCATCAGCAGGAACAGCAGTGATGTTCTTGGTTGCATCAATATTCTCCAAGAGCTTGCCACTAGCGGATGGTATCAAGAGGTATGGCGTGTAAGCCTTGATTTCTTGCACTGGGGTAAAGGTTGCCGTAGAACCACTTACTGCTGACAAGGTATAAGCCTTACCTACTTTATCCAGTTCATCTGCCGTCAAAGCAAAAGGCAAGCAAATGGTGCTTGGCTGGTCCTGGATGAAATTACGGTCGTAAGAGACATTAGAACCCTTGGATGCTGCGATATCGAAACGTGACTCTTTGTTGACAGCCTGATACTCACCGATAAAGTCGATGGAGGTGATTTCCTGTCCAACAGGCCCAGACCAATCTTTCTTCAGTGACGTACACTTAGTGACGCTGCAAGAAGCCAATGTCTCATTACCTGTCATTGTTATATAGGCATGTTTTCCGTCCGCACTCAACACACGGAACATTTTGTTCTTGGCAGCATCAAAATTGTTAACCTTTACAAGGAGAGCACTATAACCATTCAGATTGAAATAACCATTAGCCTCACCGTTATCAGCGGAATATCCCCACAAAAGATCGACTCCTGTCTTACCGATGTTATTTTCCACGGGCTCAGTTCTAAGCTCATTACCCTTGTACCACTGGAATGGAGTATTAACATCAGAGTTTTCATCCAAGGTTGTTGTAACGGTCAGAGTCTCAATGTCATCTGTCGAAAGGGTAACGTCAGCAGGCGTAAGAACAAGGGTACCACTAGCGGGTTGTGTTGGTGCACCAGCTATACAGATTCTATCTATGTCATCGATGGTCCAACCATCCTTCAACTCCAATTTCGTAAGATCCAAGTCAACAGTTAGATCTGATGCATTCTTATGTATGGCAACATTCTCATCGCCCTTATAAAAGAGCAAACGATAGCCATTGTTTGCCCTTTTGAGATTGATCTTCAGATGCTTGTATTTAGAAGCTTGACCTTTCAAGTTTGTGAACAAATTCATCCAGTTGTTAGCTGGAGATTTCCACTCAAATTTACAAGTCTCATTACGATATGTTGCCTCTGAAGTACCTAAGTCGAAATTACTCTTCAATATAGAGACCTTAGCGGATGCCCCCCCACAGAAAAGCATAAGGGCAGCACATACAGAAAGTATAATTTTTTTCATAATCTATTCTATTTCTAATTATTAATTCCAATAAACAAATTACTTATTATCTACTTACCAGACATAAGCCTATCCTAGCTCACCCTCAAAATCATATTCCTCTGAAGAATACACCTTATTAGGATCGGAGGAGCCTGCCAACAATGCACCCTGGAGTTGCATTTCATACACCTCCACTACTGGTTTCAAATACTTTTTCTTCATAATCTTTAAGTTTTTAAAAAAATTATATGTTATATTATACATCTATATTACTAGACATCAGATTCATTCTTATACATTTGTTTCTGTTTCGGCAGCAAATTTACTGCAAAAAGAGAAACAAGGCTTTGGTATATGTTCCCAAAAACTTGTTTCATGTTCCAATACTCTTTCAAAGTCCTCAGAAAAGCATATTTAAGACATTATACCTACAAGTTTTGCCCGAAATAGCTATATCTGTTGTTGTCTGGATTGACAACAAGGTGTTCCCACTAGGCTCGACAGAAGATATTCTTTCCGACATGGAGTATAGAGAGCGCCCTTACTTCACGTAAGGACTCTCTAGCATTCCTAGATGAGTAGGTTTATACCCACCAAGATTGATGAGTATTTTCTCAAATACAATACCAGGCTGCATAGGACGAAGCCTCAAGGTGTGTTCAGCCTTCCCCGTGTTTTCTACAGCCATCCTCACCTTCTTCTCGATGATGCGCGATGCGGCTGTAGGATACATCAAGTCGTACTTATGCTCCCAGTTCAGATTCTGATTCAGCCCTACAATCTCTTCCTTGCCACCATCCAGCGACACTGCCACATAATGACCGCCCAGCACAAAGGGCATCACTGCATCGGTAACAAGATGTACATCCACCGAATCCATATCTGCCTTAAATCTCATTTTATAGGTAAGATACGCTCCTGCTGTTGGCTGGGTATATGGGAAGAGAGCTATACCCGACTTCGTCCGTCCTAAACCTGGGATGAGTCTCCACTGCGACTTCTCTGATTCAGCAGGTGTCAGTGAGAAGAGATGCTCTGCCTCCATCACCACCATGCCGCCATCTTGCTCAAACACGTAGCCTGTACTAGGCTGCGTAACTGCAAAAGGGGTACTCTGCTGAATGCGATATACCATAGGCATAACTTGATGCTGTGGAGCATGCCAGTTTTGATAGCCGATATGCACTTGATCCATCATGTGATTCCACTTGCCATTGGCGATATGGTGATTATAATTGTCGCAGAGCAAGGAGTCTCTCTTGTAACATTCCTCCACCCTATCTGCCCATGAATTAGCCTCAATACGTCCCTCACGATAGAGTTGCTTGTTCATCGCCAAAGAGTAATACATATCATAGAGATTAGCCATGCCCTGTATTGGGAAGAGAACCAACTCTTGATAGGCATCCTTCGCAGTCTCATCCAGGGTGATATACTGACGCAGGGCTCGTGCCTCCAAGGCCAGGAATTCATCCCGTACGCCCTTAAACTCTCCCGTCTGCAAATTGTATGTCTTGTCATCCAGCAATTCGGCTTGCACCCTAGACGCATATCTTCCATAGCTCATCAAGAGACGAGCAGCCTCTTTCGCCTCTTTATCACCAAACTGCTGGGCACAGAATCCCTGTGCATATTGCTCCAGGTTGCTGGCATCGAAGGCATCGGGATTCCATGCCATGTTCATAAAAAAGTCGATGGCAAACTCATGGGGCTTGATATCACCGACATTGAGCATCCAGAGTTTATCCACACCATGTTGATAAGTGGCTTGCAACTGCTCCCACATCTCGGCGATATGCGACATGGTGAGCCACTTGCTGGCTCTCGGCGCACCATAATAACCTACATGATAATACATACCATAGCCGCCCTTGTGGAAATTTTTCTTTCTATCAGGAAGTCGGCGCACATGACCGAAGTTGTCATCGCAAAGCATCACGATGACATCATCGGGCACCTTGAGTCCCTGGTCATAATAATCGAGCACCTCACTGTAGAGTGTCCAGACCTGTGGGGTCTCGGAGGCTGGTTTCCTGGTGACATCAGCTATGATTTTTCGCTGTTCCGAAATGATTTGTTCCATCAGCCGGAAGTTAGCCTCTCTACTACCTGCATCGGTCATCGGACGGTCTTCGTCACCTCTCATACCGATGGTCACGAGCTTGTCGTAACCCTTGCTATTCTCGATTCCCTCTCGGAAGAAACGCTTGATGGCATTCTTGTTGGTCAACCAGTTCCATTCACCGTTGCCATAGTTCTTCTTATGTCGAATCCACTCTTGCTGCGAGCGTTGCATCGGCTCATGGTGCGAGGTACCCATCACGATGCCATACTCATCAGCCAGTCGGGCATTCTCCGGATCATCCTCATTGAAGCAGTTGCCCTCATACAGTCCGTTCTCATCCTTCAGGATAGGTACCAAAGGCTTGTATTCCTTGAACGAGCCCCACATGGCAGGCCAGAGGCAGTTTGCCTTGAGGCGAAGAAGGAGTTCGAAGACATGGGCATACATCTGGCCGTTCATGCCCCCAAACTTATTTCTAGCCCAAGTGGTCATACTAGGGAACTCATCATTGATGAAGAAACCACGATATTTTACCTTCGGCTCTCCACTCTCCACAGAGCATGGCTTGGCAAAGACCTCCTCATGCTTGGCTATCGGCGCATCCGCCCACCAATACCAAGGCGACACCCCCATCTGTCGGGAAATCTCGTAAATGCCATAGATGGTGCCACGCATATCGCTACCTGCCACCACCAAGGCACGCTCCATACCCTTGGCAGGATGATCAATGGTCTTGATGACAAAGCTCTCCCACTTGCCCTTGAGCGAACGCTCTGGCAAGATGCCTTTCTTGGCAAGGCGAGTAATAACTTCACTCACTCCGTATGTGCCAATGAGGATGGGATAACGCACCACATCCTCGCCCTGGCAGCACACTCTGGGTGAACGACCCGACACGGTATAGATATCCTTACGCAGGTCTTCCGCTGCTCTTTTCACACCTTGTTTTTCGTGAGCATCCATGCAGATACCAGACATCTGAGAGGCGGTGGAAATAGGAAATGCTCCCCCTTGCTGTCGGAAGCTGATAAAGGAATCAGCCATTGTTGTGAGGGCAAACATCACAAAACAACAGGCCAAGAGAGGCCTTGACCATGGAAAGTTGATTTTCATTTGAAATTTCATACTGTAATTTTATTGTAAATAGAGAAAATATGAAAAATAGAGAAGAAGGGGATTGCACAACCTATTCTCTTTTTTATGCAAAGGTACAACTTTGCTCCAAGAACAACTTTTCTCCATGTTCCTAACACTTTGGCATACATTCCCACATCAATAAAAATATGATAAATACTGCCCAATTCTGTCAATATCCAAGACTAAAGCGCCAACATGATGACCTGACATCTTACCATTAACATAGATCACCTTTCTATATGTTGCAAAAACATCGCAAATTTAAACTTGTAACAAGACTATATGTTTAAGGAACATACGAAACATCAATTATATCATTATTTTTATAACTTTGCAAGCACAAACACAATATATATAGAAATATGATTAAAATCAAAAATCAGTGCATGGGATTCATGCTCACAGCCATCCCATTGCTTTCGCTCAACACTCCTTGCATGGCACAAAATCCATATCTCCCACTTTGGGAACATGTGCCAGACGGAGAACCTAGAGTATTCGAAGACCCTGACAACCCTGGGAAGTACAGAGCTTACATCATAGGCTCCCACGACACATCTTTCAAGTCTTACTGCGGATCAGACATACGCATGTGGTCTGCCCCAACAGAAGACCTCACCCAGTGGAGAGACGAGGGAGCCATTTTTTCCTATCACATCAACAACCAATGGGACACCATGTTTGCTCCCGATTTGGTAGAGATAAAACGAAAAGATGGAACAAAAGATTACTATCTCTATCCTCACTCCCGAGGATACAAGCGTGTGAGAATGGTCTGCAAAGGCAAGCGACCTGATGGTCCTTTCATCCCCATCAACCTCAATGCAGATGGAACGGAGGAGCTGCCTGGTAGCATCCTCGACTTCGACCCTTCCGTATACATCGAGAATATCACTGACCCAAAAGATGCAGATTACGACACAGGATTCAGAGCATACGGCTACTGGGGATTCCAACATTCATCAGCCGCACAAATTGACCCTAGCACCATGTACTCGCTCAGACCAGGTACTGAGCTCATCAAGTACTCGCTGCCAGCTTGCGACGCACAAGGCAACGTAAGAGACCCTAAGGGAACAACCTACCCTATCATCAAGGGACAGAAGCCTACAGATTTCAACTTCTTCGAGGCATCATCCATCCGAAAAGTAGGCAACAAGTATGTGATGATTTACTCCGGCTATTCCGGAAAGGAATACGGATTAGGCAACACCAACTCCACCTTGCGATATGCCTATGGAGACACCCCATTAGGTCCATGGAAGAATGGTGGTGTATTGGTTGACTCACGTGGAGTGGTTCCTAACGAAGACGGCACCAAGTTAATCACCAGCAATGCCGCCCATAACACCCATGGAAGCCTACAAGAAATCAACGGTCAATGGTATGTGTTCTATCATCGCCCACCACGTGGATTTGGATTTGCCCGTCAGTCTGTCGTTGCTCCCGTTACCATCCAATGGGATAAGAAATCTGTGGAAGAAGGCGGAAAAGTGGTTATCAGGGCATACGATCCATACAACAAGAAAGGCATCTGGACCGCCAAAGCATCTGACAACACAGAATACACGGGAGCAGAAGTCACTTCGGAAGGATTCCAGATATACGGCTTGAATCCATACCACTACTATTCTGCTGGTATCGCCAGCTATCTGAGCAACAACCAAGCCATGCAGGATGCCTGGGACGTATGGAACAACCACATGCCTGTAAACATGAACGCTGGTGACATCGTTGGATTCAAGTATTTCGGATTCGGCGGTCTCAGCAAAGCACAGAAAGGATTGCAACCTTTTGAGGGAACAAAAAAAGGAAACGGCACCCATCTTAATATCTTTGTGAAGGCAAAAACGCAAAAGAGCTTCAAAATCAAAGTAATGATGGATGGTCCATGGGCAAACAAGACATGGAAAGGCAAATTGCTTGGTGAGCTAACCGTGCCTACCCAGACTTCTGCACAAGGAATCCAAAAGTTGACACTGGACGTAGCTGACAAGGTCGATGGTATCGGCAAGAAACATGCCATCTATCTCATCACAGAAGGTGAAGGCAAACAACTTTGCGAACTGGAGGGCATCGGATTCACCAAGAAGGGCGAGAACATGGAATGCCCAATATCGCCTACCATCGAAATCAAGATGAACGGCAGGAAACTGGATGTTCCTACCATTCCAACGAGAATGACCAATGAGAATGGCAACTTCGGTTACAATGAGTATGATGTCATCGCCGCATTGCAAGATGGTGAAAAGACCGCTCCTCATATCACAGCATCATCCACCAACAAAAATGTGGAGATAGAGATTCTTCAGCCTAAGACCTTGCAAGACAAGGCTTATGTAAAATGCACATACAAGGGCATCAGCAAGAATTACACCATCCACATCAAATAATACATTCAATACATTCTAATCGGGTAGGAGGTAAATGCTAATCACAAAAGGCATTTGCCTCCTATTTTCACACTTACCGACCTCCCACACCACCGTACGTGCGGTTCCGCATACGGCGGTTCCTATTTTGGATGCCATTCGAGATATGAACCCATCAGCGTTGGATAACCTGCATCATGCAGTTTCTGTGAGGAAGCTGCCCTCTGCATTATTGGAGAGCCACTAACTTTCCAATATCCTTTAACATAACCCCATCTTCGGGCATCATACTCATTAATGCCACATCGGATAAGGTTTTTAATCCTCGTCTTCGGGAGTTTCCAAGCCTTCCATATACACATGCGTATCCGTCGTCGCAGCCAACTATCTGTGTCCATAAGCAGGCGTTTCATATTGGCTAAGTGATAGTATCCGACCCATCCTCTTATATACTCCTCAAGTTTCTGCTTTCTCTTAGCATATCCCATTCCGTTACTTCGTGAAGTCAACTCCTTGAGTTTGGCTTTCATCTTGGCTTTGGATTTTGGATGTACTGTAAGTTGGCATTTACCCTTACTTATGTAAAAGGAGTAGCCTAGATACTTAACGCCTTTCACGTATGATACGACTGTCTTTTCCTTGTTCACCCTCAAGTAGAGTTCACCTTCGATGAATCGGGTTATAGACTCCTTTACCCGTGTGGCAGCACGCTTGGACTTGCAAAATATCATCGAATCATCAGCGTATCGCACAAATGGGAGTCCTCGGCGTTCGAGTTCCTTGTCCAACTCGTTGAGCATGATGTTGCTCAACAACGGACTCAGCGGACCACCTTGCGGCGTGCCCTCCTCACTAACTTCAAAGACACCTTTGTTCATTACACCACTTCGAAGATATTTGTGTATTAGACTCACCACCCTGCCGTCCTTTATCGTACGGCTGAGGATTTCTATGAGCTTGCTATGGCACACCGTGTCGAAGAAGCGTTCCAAATCAAGGTCAACTACATACACGTAGCCGGCGTCGATTATTTTCTGTGCTCCTCGCAGGGCATCATGGCATCCTCTTCTCGGACGGAAGCCGAAGCTTCTCGGGGAGAATTGGCGTTCATAGATGGGAGTCAAGGTTTGGTTGATGGCTTGTTGCACCATACGGTCGATTACCGTGGGAATGCCCAATAGGCGCATCTTGCCATTGTCCTTGGGTATCTCTACCCTTTTTACTGGGTTCGGACGGTATGAGCCGTCCTGCAAGGAACGTATCAGAGCATCCTTATTAGCCAAGAGCCATGGAAGCATTTGCTCACATGACATCTTGTCGATACCGCCACACCCCTTATTACGCTGAACTGCCTTGTAGGCGTTGAGCAGATTTTCGGGACTGAGGATGCGCTCCAACAGGTGTTCCTTGTCGAATGGTACTTCCACGATGTTGTCTTCACATATCCACATGAAGGTCTGCGCTCCCACATATCCTTCGGATTCCGTCCTATCTTTCTGTGGGCAGCCCTTGACTTCAGCCAATGTTTTCTGCATTCTTTCCTTCATAAGGTATGTTTCAATTACTATCGTTTAATTTATAGGTTCTGCCCTTCATGGAGCGTTATCGAGTACCCCACTACTATGGCGTCTGCTGACTTCTCACGGCAAGCTTTACTCCATGACTTTCGTATAAGTAACTAATCGACATGTCCGTGAGACCTCACTAGTTAAGCATGTTGTCTTTCCATCTTATACCCACTTGATTTACTACTTGTAGTTCCGAGTAGTTATTGGACTTTGACTCTTTTTGCAGCCTTATCCCTGCAAGCAGCCTTATATCAAGTTTCTGTGCGTTAGGTCAGATATTTGCCGCTGACTTCTTTCAGATTCCGCGTCACCACGGACACCCTTGTCTCTCTGGCTAGACGATTCCCACTACTAGGGCTCGTTAGGGACTTGCACCCATTAGACAACACACATGCTAGTCAAACAAAAAGGGCTGTCCTCTTCAAGAAAAGACAGCCCTTAAAATTATTATATACATCTTTCCCTCATTGGGTAAAACACATTCATTATTCTGTTACTGGGACAAGTTTGATGAGAGCGACGGTGGTAGATTCATTCTTTGTAATCTTATGAGCACCTGCCTCAAGTACAACTGTTGTTGGAGTACCAGACAGTTTTACACCATCTACCTTAACATTAGTTTTTGCACCAGAAACCCCATAATATACATACAGAGTCATCTTCTGAGTTGTGGTGAAAGAAACTTCTGTACCTTCTTCCATCTTAAGACTTGCAGAATAAGTAACACCTTCTATTGTGGTACTCTCCTTTCTTACACTTTTCTTTGTACCTGTTAAAGCGAAGGCGGTGTTAGAAAGAGTACCGTCAGTAGCAAAGCTGCAAGTTACTGTACCCTCAATAGGAGTTACAGTGCTGCCACCTTCTGTACCACCAGTTGAGCCGCCAGTGCTACCACCTTCACCAGAACCTGTACCAGAACCTGTACCAGAGCCACCTGTCTCACCACCTTCTGTTGAGCCACCAGTAGAACCAGACTCGCCGCTTGAAGCGCTCTCATCACCGAAGATATTTACAAGACCTGTCTTGTAAGAAGAAAGAATATTATCGAGACCTGCGCAACGACCATAGTCTGCGTCATCTGTAGCATTATTGAATGTATAGTGAATATCACCCTGATTCAAACGACCAGCGCCATAGAAACCAGTAACCTTAGCAGGTACATCAACAGCTGCATCTGGAGTGTAAGCATACATCTTAGAAGCATCTGTATCGAAGTTGTTGTAAGAAGTGCCACCAGTCTTAGCTACAACTGAAGAAGGAACTGTCTCAGAAGGAGAAGCTACCTCATACGCGTCGAAGCTGGTATTGGAGTCCTTCCAAGTAATATAGCTGAAGTATTTGCTCTTCTCAGCAAAGATATTGCCATAAGCCTTCAATACACCACCAGCCTCACCAGAGAATGTTCCATCACCCTTGGCATCCGTACCCTGAAGAGAAATCATCATAGGATACTTGGTGTTACGGAAGTAGTTTGACTCAACAAATACGCTTGCGCCCATTGTCACACCTACACCATACTTAGCTACGCCATCATAGTAGTTGTTCCAGATATGAACAGAAGATGTACGTACACGTGGGTGACGAGAGTCTGAGTGGTCGAACCAGTTGTGGTGGTAGCAAATCAGGTTATCAACAGTTTCCTTCTTCATACCACAGAGGTTTGACTTACCTGTGTCGTGATAGTGGTTGTAAGAGAATGTGCAGAAAGAAGCACCATCCTTAGAGTCCAAAGAGCCATCACCCTTACCGTGGTCACCGCTACCCTTCTCACCATAGAAATAGTCGTTGTTGTGAACCCAGATGTGCTGAGTTCCCTTAATCTCCATGTTGTCGTTGCTTGAACCCTGGTTGAAGAAGGCCATATTACGAACCTCAACATTTGTACCATTGATGATTCCCAAGCCGAAGCCATTGAAACAAGCATCATCACCGATACCCTCGATGGTAACATTCATGACTGTAGTTTCGCTATTGCCTTTCAACAAAAGACCCTTCTGGTCAGTCTTAAGTTGGTCGCCAGCATCAGCAGTCTTAATTTCGCCAATAACGCGAACAGCAAGAGGAGTTTTATCCTGACCTTTCTGCTTTGCAAGAAGGATATCGCCAATACCTGTATATTCAACAGGTTTTTTACCATCGCTCAAAGAAGCCTTGATAGTCTTGAAAGTATTCTTTGTAACATAAAGAACCTTAGCACCTGCCTTCAAAGTACCATCATTGTTGTAAGCACCTACACCATCGCTGATACCCTTATGAGCAAAGCCCTGACGGTCGTAGTTGACAACCTTCAAGTTGTCGGCAATACCGTAAGCTGAAGTTTCTGCGCCACTAGCATCAACAGCAACAACCTTTAAAGAATAGTTACCAGCCTTCAAACCAACAATATCCACACGACCATAAGAACCGTAGTTGCGAACAAGCTGCTGGTCTACCTTGGTATAGTCAGCATACTGACCACCCTTTACATAAACATTGTAGCTTTTTGCATCAGAAAGCAGAGTCCACTTAGCGTAAGCACTTTCCTGCCATCCCTTGCTCTCAGTAATAGTGATACCCTTCTCGGTTACCTCACCACTCTCACCACGCTCTGCAGCCTTGGCAAAGCTCAATTCCTTTACTGTAGCATCGAACTCATCATTCTCTGCACCCGACTTAACAGGAACAACGATGGTCTTATCTCCCTCGAAAGTTACCTTGCTCAAGTCTTCTGTATTATAATAGTTTACAGAACCACTAGTCGTAGTTACAAACATCTGATTCTTATAAGTATCACGACTAACAGCATTGCTTACCTTATTAGATGCATCTGGGTCTACCGGTTCAGGAATTACAGCATTAGGATCCTTTACTGAAATACTGTAAATCAATATACCACCATCAGTAGTAGTCAAAGTTACATTACCAGTCTCTGTAACAGTACCTGTACAAGTAGTCAGACTCGTAGACTTTGTAGCGAAACCGGTAGTTCCACCAACATTGGCACTTGCATAAAGTCCACGGGATGTTTTGCTACTTGCCGTCTTGCAAACAACAGTTACAACCCAGTCTTTCTGAACATTAGGAATTGTTACAACAAGATTAGAACCATTCAACTCCAAATACTCACCATTATAGTTCAAGCGGATTTTACCGCTTTGGTTTGCAGGAGTACCACTGCTTGAAACTACAGCCGCACCACACTTAAAGAGCAAGCCCTTGGCAAAGTTCAATTCTGTACCATTGGCAGTTAAAGCTGCATTATCCAAAGTTGCAAGGAAATTATAACGGCTCTTTGTTGCATCATTATACCAATTGGTAGCATCTGCATTAATCAAAGCTACATCTGCATCACCGATGAATGGATCACGATCTGCAAAATTCCATGTCTGTGCCAAAGCTGCACTCAAACTCATCAAGAGGAGTGCCAAAGTAAATACGATTTTCTTCATTTTGCGTTCCTCCTGTTTTTACTTGATGATTACTTTCTTACCATTAATAATATACACGCCCTTAGACAAGCCCTGGAGGGAAGAACCTACACACTGGCCCTGAAGGTTATAAACCTTACCCTGCAATGCCTTCTTGATGCCTTCTACCTGACTGATGCCGGTAGTGGTGTAAGAGAATGAAAGGGTTACGAGCGACATGTCCCCGTTATCAGATGTATTATCTGAATACTGAAGAACGACATTGTCGCCATCAAAGGTAATCTCTGTGACAGTCTTGTCTATGACCTGCCCATCAATCTTAACCGTCTGTTTGCTGCCGGCAAATACTGCCGTAGACAACATTCCAGCCAACAATAATAAATAAGCTTTTTTCATTTTAATGAATGTTTGTTAGATTAATTTTTTGGTTTGTTGTTGAATTTTACAATGCAAAAGTAGTGAAAAAATATCTATTATGAAACATTCTGGCGCATTTTTCTTACGCAAACGTTTTCATAAGTGTAAAATGGAATATTATAAAAAAGGGCATAAAAAAAGACTGAATCCTGTTACGAAGATTCAGTCTCACAAAGAAGTGGTACCACCAGGAATCGAACCGGGGACACAAGGATTTTCAGTCCTTTGCTCTACCAACTGAGCTATGGCACCAACTTTCACAAATCGCGATTTATCATTTGCGGGTGCAAAGGTAATACTTTTTTCTGGTTCCTGCAAATTTTTCGGGAAATTTCTTTCAAAAAAGATAAAAAAGTCTATTTTTGTTGGTATTATCCATTATTTAATGTACCTTTGCAGCAGATATCGGGATTTAGCGCAGTTGGTAGCGCACGTCGTTCGGGACGATGAGGTCGCTGGTTCGAGTCCAGTAATCCCGACGAAAAACCGGTAAATGTGCCATAAACACTGAGGATTTACCTCAGTCGGTGCCAAAATGGTCGGTACAATTTCGGTATCACTCCTATATACATTATTAATAACAGGCTATATCTGAGAAAAATTAAAGATATGGCTAAAAAAAATTATGCTCCAAATTCGAATGACACAGTACTTAGCAGTGTCATTGGCTGGAAACCACCAGTTTTTCACCAGGCATCTGAATGTTATATCTCCTTCATGGCCTTTGATCCAGGCATCAACCGCATGAGGAAGAAAAAAATCATGCTCGATCATGTTAAGGGCAAGCGGAACCAGCGCGCCTATGCCGACCAGATTATCAAGAATCTCTCAGAGAAGCTCATGGCAGGCTGGAATCCTTGGATTGAGGCTCTGCAGCCTCTGGAATATACGAAGTGGGAAGACGTTCTCGAGAAATATAAGGCTTATCTAACAAAAATGTGCAATGAGGGAAGTATGCGTGAGGAGACTTACGTTGACTACAGCAGCCGTGTCCGTATCCTAGAAAAATGGAAGAAAGAAAAAAACATAACTCTCAATTTTTCTTATCAATGGGACAAAAGTAATGTGAGTAAGTTTCTGGACTACATTTTCATCGACAGGAATAATACAGTATTGACTCGCAATAACTATCTTGCCTGGACTAAGAGTTTCTCCGCTTATCTGTTAGCTCGAGGCTATATACCAAAGAACCCAACAGAAGGTTTGGAACGTATCAAGAACAGACAGAAGAAAAGCAGAGATGTCATACCGGATTGCACTATGCAGCTCATCAGAGATTATCTGATGGAGCATAACAGGCACTATCTGCTGGCGTGTGAAATCATTCACTACCTCTTCATCCGCCCTCGAGAGATGTCCTATCTCAGAATCTGTGATATTCATATCAAGACTCAGACACTCACTCTGCATGGTGAGAACACTAAAAATGGTAATGATGCTGTGATTACGTTGCCGACTCATGTCATCAAACTCATGATGGAACTCAATATCTTCTCACACCCAGGGCAGGACTACCTCTTTTCTGACGGGTTCTGCCCCGGACCAGAAAGAAAAAATGAGAAAATGTTCAGAGACTACTGGACTCGTGTCCTGAGGAAGGAACTGAAGCTCTCACCTCGGTTCAAGTTTTACAGCTTGAAAGACACAGGCATCACCAATATGCTGCGGGCCAATGCCGACGTCTTGTCGGTCAGAGACCAGGCGAGACACTCATCCATACTCATCACAGACATCTATACGCCTAAGGATATACAGACGGCGAATGAGTATATCAAGAACTATCAGGGTATCCTATAATATAATAACTGGCTCTTATACACATATGACGC
>OJJU01000488.1_pt1 | contig 14505 bp, 9 predicted proteins | sample 1596141 | NCBI WGS metagenome assembly OJJU01 (sample SAMEA4350150, study PRJEB24818) | metagenome | biome: human; feature: gut; material: faeces | place: Denmark | collected 2013-09
CGCTTTATGGGGTAAGGGGATTTTGTGTTTACGACGTTTCTGTTATGCAAGGAATATGTACAATAAAATGAATTTTTGTCTTTTACAAGCAAAATCCCACGAAACCCAATAGGTTGCGGATTTGAGGTTCAATACGAATACCGCAAGGTGTTGCATATTGTGAAAGCCAACCTCACAGCTCTTGCCAAATGCGAGCATGCACGATGGAATGTGGAAAAACTGATTCTTGGCTTCAGTCCTCTTACAGACGAGGAAAGAACAATAGACGAACTTAAGTTTGGCAAAGCAAGAGAGCAATACCGTAAGGGATTGAAAAAAGACTCCAAGTGCCCCAAGCACATTGATCTATGCTCTTACCACGACCTGCAGCGCCGCAACCCTGCCGACATGAAATACGACTGCTTCCTAATGATGGCTATTGCATGGATATTAAAAGATAATTACGAACAACTAATGATCACAGAAAATGAACAACGCAATAGAAATATACCGCTCCCAAGACGGAAGCATACAGCAGAACATGAAGCTGGAGAATAATACAGATAACGATAAACATTATCTTCAAAAGACATATGCTTGTATGGTGACTAATGAAGAGCTGGTTACAAATGAAGAGTTGAGAGATACCATTAAGTATGACTACAATACGATATTGGTTTCTATGAATTTGACAAACCTTTAATTTTTAGATTAGATCATGGAAAGCAGAAAGTATGATGTCTTTGTTAGCTATTCAAGAAAAGACGCAGAAATCGTTGACGAAATATGCCAATTAATGAGGCAAAAACAAATAGTCTATTACAGAGACACGCAGGAAATGCCTGGAGGAGAAACTTTTTTCAACGAATTGGCAAGTGCTATTCTTGATTCCGTAGTATTTCTTTATATTGGTAGTAAAAACTCATATTCATCAATATATACCCCAAAAGAAATTAACTTCGCTATTAGTAAAAATACGAATATAATCATTCCATACTTGATAGATGACTCGCCTCTGCCTGATAATCTATTCTTGGCTTTCTCAGATTTAAATATAAGAAACCAAAAAGAGTCCTCGCCTGAAGTTATACTAGAAGATATAATAAAAGCAGTTCCAAGACTAAAAAATATAGTTAAATCGAAGGCGCCAGAAGAAAAAATCGAGGGTATAAATTTTTATCCTTATTATAAGGATGCCTTGGAATACTACAATATAGCAGAAAGATTGTATTATGACGATCGCTTTGAGTCTCTTCCGCAAATGCGAATGGCAGCTTTAGCATATTCGAAATATGCAGAAATGTTGGGATATACAAACAGAGGAAAATGGTTGTATAATGAAATTTGGACTGGTGACGAAGAAGTACAAATGTTATACAAAGAGCAATTTGAAAAAAATGAAGCCACTATTAAAGCTAAAATAAAATTGTCTGAAACCCAACAAAAACGCAACAAGATAATAGAAAAAATAAAATCTGGAGTTCCAATTATTCAAATTAAGTTTTCAGATGAAATTAGCGACATAGAAAGCAAAGAGAACACTTTTGTTACTGATGCTATTAATTTCAAAGAAGTTGATTCGATTATCAAAATTGTAAAAATTAAAGATGTTATATTTAAAATGGTCTTAGTTAAAGGTGATACGTTTATAATGGGAGCCAATTCGCTACAAGGTGGAGAAAACAAAGACGAGCAAGTTACGCACAATGTAACATTAGGGGATTTCTATATTTGTACGACCCAAGTAACTCAAGAACTTTGGAATGCAATAATAGAAAATAATCCAAGCAAAATAAAGGACAAGAATTTACCAGTTACAAATGTAAGTTGGAATGATTGCCAAAACTTCATTAAAAGGCTTAATGATATAACAGGAATGAAATTCCGCCTACCCTCTGAAGCAGAATGGGAGTTCGCTGCAAAAGGAGGTCAAAAAGGTAAGCTCAATGGGTATAAGTATAGTGGTAGTAATACCATTACAAACATAATGTGGTATTCGAAAAATAGTGGAAATCGTCCTCATGCTGTTTCTTCAAAACTATCTAATGAACTCGGATTATTTGACATGAGTGGAAATGTGTGGGAATGGTGCTCTGATTGGTATGCTCCATATGACATAAAACATTCATTTAGTCCCAATGGGCCAACCAACGGTACCGAAAAGGTTTGCCGTGGTGGAAGTTTTATGAGTGAAGCTAAAGAATGTCGGGTGTCTATCAGGGAGAAAGATATGCCTAATGAGATTTCAGAAGATGTAGGATTCAGACTAGTGCTCGCAGAATGATAATTCCGTATGATGATAAATATCAATTATTATGACAAAGATTTTCATATCATACAAACGCTTGGATAAAGATAAAGTTTTCCCTATTGTGCGTGAGATAAAGAATAATACAGGAATTGATTGTTGGATAGACCTTGAAGGTATAGAAAGCGGCGACCAATTTCAAAATGTTATTATATCTGCAATAGATAATTCGGACATTGTAATTTTTATGCTCACGAAGAACTTTATTGCACCCTATAAGGATGTGAAAACTGGAAGAATAGATCTTACAAAACAAACATTCCCTGAAAAGGAAGTTATGTATGCACTTAGACATAACAAACGTTTAATTCCCATAAGCATAGATGGTACTTATGTTCATGATTGCAAATGGTTGGACTTTAATTGTAGCGGTTTGGATTGTATTGATTGGAATATAGAAGAATCAAAACAAAAATTACTCAACAATTTGACTCGATGGGACAAAACGAAGATAGATGATAGTCTAATAGAGTTCAATCATAATACTAAAAAACGGATTATATTGAAATATCTTACACATATATGCAAAAGCTTCTTTTTTAGAAAAAATGACGCAGTAGCGAATGGTAAAAATGCTAAGAGAATTTTTACCATTGTAATAATTACAGGAGTTGTGGTGTTTTGCTACTTTTCCAAATCAATAATAATTAAAGATGATTCAAGGAATAATACAAAGATTAGTATTGAGAACAAACACCATTTACAGAATGTTAAAGAGATTGTACCATGCCAATATGATTATGCTGAAGAATTTTCAGAAGGATTGGCTTGCGTAATGAAAAACGGAAAATTTGGTTTCATTGATGAGAATGGAAAATATGTTATACAACCTGTATATGAGAATGCAACATCATTTTCGGAATGACTTGCTTGTGTAAAGAGATATGGTCTTTTCGGATATATTGATAAAAAAGGCAACACAACTATCCCTTTTGAATTTGATGATGCTAAATCTTTTTCAGAAGGATTCGCAACTGTAGAAATGAACGGAAAGTGGGGATATATTGATACTGCTGGTAAAATAATGATTCCATGCATTTATCATTCTGCAAAAGCATTTTCTAATGATAGAGCTATAGTTGAAATTAGTGATAAACTATTAAACTGGGAGTATGACATAATTGACAAAACTGGTAATATCATATCTTCACAACATTATTATTTGATAAGCAATTATTCAGAAGGCTTAGCCCCTGTACAAATTACCAAACATGGCAAATGGGGATACATTGACAAGTCTGGGGAGATTGTTATACAATGTCAATATGATGAAGCTTTTGGGTTTAATTTAGGATTAGCACGTGTAAGGATTGGAACAAAATTAGGATTTATAGACAAGTCAGGAGCAATTATTATCCCTTGTCAATATACTAATTTAGGCAATTTTAGTGAAGGTCTTTCAGTTGCTGAAAAAGAAGGGAAATACGGGTTTATAGACAGAGAAGGAACTACCATAATACCATTCAAATACGAATACGCAAATTCTTTTTCTGAAGGTCTTGCATATGTCATACAAAATGGGAAATGCACATTTATAAACAAAACGGGAAAAGAAGAAATATTCATGACCAAACACGATTTTGTGGGAGAATTTTCAGGAGGACTTACATATGTAGGAGTTGATAATAAAATAGGATTTATAAACAGAAAAGGAAAAGTTGTTTTGCCATTTGAATATGATTATGTGACAAATGTTTCAAAAAGAATTTCTCTTGTAAAGAAAAATAAGAAATATGGTTATATAAAAATATATAATAGCGGAGAATGATTTTTATGACGTTATCAGTGAGATTCATAGGGAATAATATTAGTAATGTTCAAAAATCGATAGATTGTTATTCTTTATTTTCTCTTTTTTATGTAGCAACCAATAAAACATAGCAAAACAATGAATAAAAACAATTACACGCCACACCCTATCGATACGAAGGATGTGGCTCTACCAAAAGGACTTGAGGTATTAGCAGAGAATATAGCAAAGAACGTGCATGAGGTATGGTCTGCCGGGCGTATGAAGGATGGTTGGACGTATGGCGAAGAGCGCAACGATGCAGAGAAGAAGCATCCTTGCCTTATGCCTTATGAAGAGTTATCAGAGGAAGAGAAGGAATACGACCGCAACACGTCTATTGAAACTATTAAACTTATATTGAAACTGGGTTTCAAGATTACAAGAGACAGCCAGTAAATGAAGTGAAAAACTTTGCATGTTTTTTACGCATACTAATATTGAAGACTGTCTATAAAAAACACATATCTTGTATATGGAAAGTACATACGATATATTCATCAGTTATAGAAGGGATGGCGGAGCACAATATGCCCGCATCCTTCAGCTGATGCTTTCGCAACGAGGATACAGAGTGTTTCTCGACTACGATGAGTTGAAGGATGGGGTCTTTGGAAAAAGAATCAAAGCTGCTATCAAGGCTGCTCCTGTGTTCATGCTTGTATTGTCGAAGGATTCGCTCGACCGCTGCAAAAATGAAAATGATTGGGTTAGAGAAGAGATTCTATATGCAATAGAGCATCAGAAGAAAATCGTACCAGTTAACCCCGACAAAGCGTTTGACGGTATACATGAAGCGATACCCGAAGCTATCAGTAGCATTACAGATATCCAGAATTCAGAAATCGATTTCGGCCAAGCATTGGGAGTTACCGTTGACTTGATGATCAGCAACCGACTGGAACCGGTTTTTGGAAAGCGTTCCGCCAATTCTCGGAAGGATGAAGACATCAATGCAGCAAAAATCACCTTACGTAAGATTGACGAACGTAACCGATTTATCAGGAGACTGTGTGTTGGCGTCTCAATATTCGTTGTTGTTATGGTAATGGTTTCGTGTCTGCTATATTGGCAACACTTGTCACAAAGAGAGTCTGCCGAACGAGAGAAAGTTACGCTGGAAGAACAACGAACCGAACTCGAGCGGAAATACAAGGGCTTCGGATTGGTACTCAGTCCTCACCTGTCACACCAACAGATGAACACCGTTGACTACATCCTGAAGAATATGGTATGTGTTAAAGACAATTCGTTATGGGTGAGTAAATTTGAATTTTCGGTTGGTGAATGGTACGGTCTGCTTGGTGGTGAATACAAAGACGAGCAGAAGTTCCTTCCGATGACAGAAATCTCGTATGGTGAGGTGTGTATGACTCTGCTTGACAGCTTGCGCAACATGACAAATATCGGCGGTTTCGACTTGCCTTCTGTAGACGAATGGCAATATGCAGCCCAAGGAGGCAAGTACAATGAAACAACAAGATTCGCCGGTAGCAACGATATTGAAAAAGTTGCTTGGTATGCCAACAACTCTGGTGATAAAGTGCATCCGTCAGACGGCCAACAAGGTAAGGAACCAAACATGTTAGACCTCTACGATATGAGTGGTAATGTAAGCGAAATGTGCAATAGTACATTCGGGACGCCCGTAAGCGGATCAATGAAATGGACATTATGTGGAGGCGACTTTAAATCTCCTGCAAACCAAGTTACAGCCACATCTACCAAAGGATTTGACACAGACGAGAAAAGCCCTACAATTGGCTTCAGGTTGATAATAAGAACAGAAGAATAGACCTATAAATACTAATCAACATGAACAGAATATTATTAATTCTTGTACTCGTTCTTGCATCAACATGTCTGTTTGCACAGAATGAAACAGAGGAGTCACCAATCCAAAAGGCTTATGAAGCCTGTATAGCAATGCGCGATGCTGTCGAGAACAATGATACTGCAATGATAAAACAAGCAGCTGAACGGCTTAAGAATTGCAACACACGCGACTTCTCCAACTTACGTTGCAAGAACGAACAAGGCTCGCTCAAAGGTCACATGGTGTTCGATGACGAGTTTGCCAATATGTTGGTTAGCGGTGAAGACGCCTATTCAAAGGCTGACACCATCAACGAGAACATAAGTCAAAGAGGACAAACTGCCGACGGCTCTATACGCACAAAGAATTATCTTGCCAAAGCCGGGAAAAGCGTAAAATGTACATTCACGTCTAAAAACAGGCAGGATATTGCGGTTGTCGCTGAAGCAGGAGGACGAGTAACAATGAAAATTCGTGTCACAAACAAGAAGGGACTTAACAAGCGATATGATGACACCGAAGATGTCAAACGCGGTAAACCTAATAGGAAAACATCTTTTATATTGCCTAACAACTGTATGAACATCGTAGAGTTGGAGGTAATCAACTGTAGCAAGAAAGATATAAGCTTTGTAGTGATTAAAAACTAAATAACAATCTCCAAAAACTATGTACAGAATCTTATTATCAATACTGGCATTCACTTTCTGCCTGACTGCCAACGCCCAATCGGCTTCCGAAGCGCAAGCCCTTCACGACAAAGGCAAGCAATGTGTGAACGAAGGAAAGATTGCTGAAGGTCGCTCATATACCAAGAAAGCTTTGGATATGCGCAAACAACTATTCGGGGAAGTAAACGAAGACTATATTACATCGCTCAACAACTATGCCTTGTCCTTCGCGTTGGAAAACGACAACGCGACAGCTGTGAAATATCAAGAGCAAACAATGGCTCTTTGCGACAAGTTGAAGGCAAAGCTTGGAAAGCCACATAAGAATTACGGACTCTATGCCCTCAACATGGGACGTTTCTATTATCTAAGCAATAATATTGACGGAGCTGTGAAATATTGGGAATTGGCTCTGCCAAGCGTTGAGAAGTACAGCAAGATGTACGAGAGTCTTCTTGAATGGCTTGCCATGATCTACAGCGACCGTAACGACAAAGAGAATCTTAAGCGCTTGATGACATTGACAGAAGACCACGATCAGCATGAATTGAAAAAGGAGTGCAACGAGCCGAAATGTATGCTGGCAAGGGCTAATTATTATGCAACGAAAGGCAACTCGGTTAAAGCAAAAGAGTGTTTCTTGCGCGTGTTGTCAATGAAGATGGACGACAGTCTAAAAGCGGAAGCGTATCAGGCGTATGCGAAATTCCTGGCTAACGCCAACGACATGGCTGCTGCTGGCGAATATGGCACACAATCGGCAAAGCTGATACTAAAAACGCAGGGAATGAACAAAACTTATGCTTCCCAGCTCTATATGGCGGCTCTATATTACCATATCGGCAAACAATACCAGCAAGCTATCGACAACTTCAATGAAGTTATTGATTTCTACAAGTCGCAAACTTCTACAGAATACAACAAGGGCGATTCACAGCAAAACTCCGCACTAAAAAAGATTGCCGAATGTAATAAAGGTATTGGTAACGCGCTTTCTGCTTTGAACAAATTCGACATGGCTGTTAAGGCTTACAAAGAAGCTGTGGCTTACTATGAACAATACGAACCCGACAGCGAAGAATATCCAAAGGCTGTACTACGTCTTGCCAAGGCGGAGAAATTCAACAAAGAGTACGATTCCTCTATAGAACACCACAAGGCTGCTATGCGACTGTTCGAGACAAAGGGCATGTCGCAGGAATATACTGACGCCGCGTCTTCTCTAAAACTCTGTTATTTCTATGCTGGTAGAGCGGAAGACGTGGAATACAATGACGAGGAAATGCTAAAGGCAAGAAACCGCAAGCTCGACAATATCATTATAGACGAGAAGGCTAACCTGCAAATGACTCGACAATATCTCGGCAAACTTACCTATGCCCGCTCACTTGCAACTATCGCCGGCTGCTATGCAATGAAAGAAGATTATGTAGATGCCGTGGCCTACTACCGGCAATACGTTGAGGCTGTGATGGATGCTATCAGAGACGAGTTTCGTATGCAAAGCGAAAAAGAACGTATGCTAACCTGGCAAGAAGAGCAACAAAACATAAAAGAAATGTTGGACTTGCTAATAATGATTCCGGCAGAAGACGCCTCGCTACAAGCTGATTTTGCAGCCGTAGCATACGATGCAGAACTCTTGGCTAAGGGTATATTGCTGAATTCGGCTATTGAGTTCGAGAAACTGCTCCAACAAAAAGGCGACAGGAAGATGAAAGCTCTATACGAGGAGACCAAGGAGAACGAGACGCAGATACAGCATCTGCGCAAGAATGCCGGGAGTGATGACGACATGGCAAAAATACTAAAGCTGACCCAGAAGAACCAGGCTTTGCTCTTGCAGCTTTATAAGGGTTGTTCAGAATTTGCCGACTTCACCAATTACATATCATACGATTGGAAGGATGTGCAGCAGAAACTCTCACCCAAGGATGTTGCCGTAGAATTTGCCGTTGTCGGCACCAGCGCTTTTGACGACGAGAATGTCATCAAGGCATTGGTGCTCACATCAGAGATGAGCCAGCCGGTAGCCCTGACTGTCTGCACCCTTGCCGAAGCAAAGTCTATGCAAAACAACGAGAGCCTATTCGATTCCGCAAATAGCACAGTCTGGAACAAACTGAAGCCGTATCTAAATGGTAAGCAACGGTTGTTCTTCTCGGCAGACGGCGTTTTCAATCTCATTGCCATTGAATATCTCTCGTACGAAGACAAACCTTTGTCAGAACAAATGGAAGTGTATCGACTTTCGACAACAAAAGAACTCTGCTACAGTCATAAGAAGGTAGCTACGACCAACGCCATACTCTTTGGCGACATAAATTATAATGAAGATGCAACAATGTCGCGTTCTACCAAGCAAGCAATTTCTGCCATGCGAAGCAATGGTCAACATGGCGAATTTGCAGACCTCGCAAATACCAAAAAGGAGGTTGTGGAAATAGAACAAATTCTAAAAAGCGGAAAAATAAAGTCTGTTAAACCGCTCATGGATAGAGAAGCAAGCAAGAAGGCTTTCTTGAGGTTGTCTGACACGAAGATTAACATTCTTCATGTTGCTACCCATGGCGCATACATTACAGACAAGAAAAATACCTCGGATGCAGAAGCTATGTCGCACAGCATGTTGGCGTTTGCTGGTGCCAACCTCGACTCAACCGGAGTAGTGACAGCTGCAGAAGTTGCAAAGATGAATCTAAGAGAATGTGACCTTGTTGCTCTTTCTGCGTGTGAGACCGGGCTCGGAAAGATGGGCACAGACGGCGTGATAGGTCTACAACGTGGCTTCAAGAATGCCGGTGTACACACCTTGCTGATGAGCCTTAAGAATGTGTATGACAACTCGACAGCCGAGCTGATGATATGTTTCTATCGAAACCTTATGGCTGGAGAAAGCAAACGCAAAGCATTGATAAAAGCCCAGCAGGAACTGAGAAGCAAAGGATATACCGAAGCAAAGCATTGGGCAACATTTATCCTCTTGGATGCTTTCTAATGTACAGCAATCGAAGCGCGGTAACTTTTTTACCGCACTTCGGTAACATTGTTACCACGCCTCGGTTACATTATTACCGCGCTATGGTAACATCATTCCCACGAAGCGGTAATCGCAAACACAGCTTTAAGTATATGGAACAACTGTTCAAATATTTTGCATTCATATCATATAGCACACATGATACGAAATGGGGAAAACGCATACACAAAAAACTGGAAAGTTATAGTATGCCTGCTACTCTCTGCAGCAAACACGGATGGAAACGCAAACCTCTTAATCCGATATTCTTTGCCCCATACGACATCCAACCTGGTGGCTTGACGGAAGAACTGAAGAATAGATTGCGACAGTCAAAAAATCTGATTGTGATATGCTCACCTAATTCAGCCCAATCGTATTATGTCGGACTTGAGATAGAGTTCTTCCATCAGTTAGGACGTACCAAGAACATTCATTTCTTTATAATAGACGGTGTGGCGAACAGTGGCGACAAGTCTGCAGAATGTTTCAATCCGAAGGTCAAACAGCTTGGCATCCCGGAGATACTTGGCGCCAACATACACGAGAAGGTATACCGGTGGCCTTGGCTGAACCGAGAGAGGGCGTATGTGCAGATAGTCACAAAACTGTTGGGAGTGGAGTTCGACAGTATCTGGCAGCGCCACCGACGTATGCTGCGGCAGAGAATTGCTCTTTGGTTTATAGGCATGGCGGCAGTATTGGCTGCCTTGATCGGAACATGGCTGACAAACAGACCGGTGGATATTGAGGTTTCGCTGAACGAGACCAGTGTCCATAATAAGAATCTGCCACCTCTGCATAATGCAGTAGTCACGCTGATGCTCGACAACGAAAAGAAAACAGACACGTTGAACACACTTTGCAGTACAGCTACTTTCACCAATATTCCTGCCAGTATGATTGGAAAGGAAGTAAGGGTACAGTTCAGGTGTGAGGATTGGTGTACCACAGATACAACTCTCTTACTAAGCAAAAACATCGCTTTAAGCATTTCTCGCGACATCAATGCGTTCGGACATGTGCGTTTCACCATGTATGACTCCCAGGTGATGCCCGTTGCAGGCAAAACCATTCGTATCGCTGGAGTGGAGGCTAAGAGCAATGCACAAGGCGTTGTAGATGCCATTATTCCTATTGAGAAACAAAGCACTGTATATAACTTGACATCATCAGAAGTTTCGCTGGTTGACACAATTAAAGACGCCAAATGTGGAGACTCTGACGCTGTTTTCACAAAATAAAAACTAAACATTCTATGAAGAAAACATTATCTGTATTATTCGCATTGTTGATGTCGTGCATCACCGCATCTGCACAAATACAGAACGGATACGTGCGTTCGCAAGGCACGTCCTACAATCGTACCGGCTCGCCATTGAAGGGAGCGAGAGTGTTTGTCAAAGGACTTAACGGAGCAAAAGTTACTGCACCCAACGGAACTTTTAATTTTAATCTTGGTGGGGGCAAAACGCAGTTTAGCATTAGCAGTGTTACATTGAAAGGCTACACCTTGTTGTCACCATTGGCACCTGCATATAATGTAGGAAAAATAGCCGTTGAGATTGTTATGCAATCGAGAGAAGAACGTATACAAAACGAAGTGCGCATCTCAAAAGTCATAGAAGAACGAATCACTAAAAGCTATAATGCCAAAACAAGGGAGTTGCAGAAAAAGATAACGACTTTAGAGAAAGCGTTGTCAGACAAGAAAAAGAATTCGGATGAACTCGAAACTCAAATACGCTCTCTTAAAGAACAGTTGGGCAACTTGGACAACCAATACCTAAAACGCAACGAACTGATAGACAAAATGGTGGAGGAATATGTCAACCTCGACTATGCGACAATGAACAATCGTAAAGCCGAATTGTGTTCATACATCGAAACTGGAGAATTGGAAAAAGCCGATTCGCTACTCAACACCATTGACATCAACAAGGAAATGAACGATATAAAGACTCTTAATCGCGATATAGAAGAGAAAGAGTCGATGCTTGCGAAAGAAAAAGAGATACGTAAAAACAAAATAGAAACGGCATGTATGTATTGGAGAGGTAAGTATGACATTGCCATCCAAAATATGCAGTACGATTCCGCTGCCGTTTACGTTAAAAACTTGGCTGATGTAGATACTTGTAATTTCCAAAATGTTTTTGACTGTGCAAGCTTTCTCTACAAGCAAAAATATTTCAAGGAAGCTGAAGAATATTATATCAAGATATCAAAAAAAATAGAACAAGAAAGCAATTCGAACAAAAATATACGAATATATAAGTTGTATAACAATTTAGCTCTTCTGTATAGCGATACCCAACGGTTTAAAGAAAGTGAAGATATGCATAAAGCAGCTATAACGATACATGAGCAATTGGCAAAGGAAGATTCGAAAGCAAACGAATCAGACTTGGCTGCTTCATACAACAATTTAGCTGTTCTGTATAGCGATACCCAACGATTAAAGGAAAGTGAAGATATGCATAAGGCGGCATTAGAAATACGTGAACGATTGGTAAAGGAAAATCCGAAAGCATATGAGCCAGACTTGGCTTCGTCATTCAACAACTTAGCTAATCTGTACGATGAAATACAACGCCACGATGAAAGCGAAAAGATGTATAAGGCGGCAATAGAGATACAAAAACGATTGGCAAATGAAAATCCGAAGACATATGAGCCAGACTTGGCTGGTTCATACAACAACTTAGCTAATCTGTACTATAAAATTAAACGCTTCGAGGAAAGTGAAATACTGTACAAGAAAGCAGTAGAGATACAAGAACGATTGGTAAAGGAAAATCCGAAGGCAAATGAGCCAGACTTGGCTATGTCATATAACAATTTTGCGAAATTGTACTATAGAATTCAACGCTTTGACGAAAGCGAAAAGATGTGTAAGGCGGCAATAGAGATACAAGAACGATTGGTAAAGGATAATCCGAAGGCATATGAGCCAGACTTGGCTAGGTCATACAACAACTTAGCTCTTCTGTTCTGTAAAATTCAACGCTTCGAGGAAAGTGAAAAGATGTGTAAGGCGGCAATAGAGATACAAGAACGATTGGCAAAGGAAAACCCGAAGGTATATGAGCCAGACTTGGCTAGATCATACTACAACTTAGCTCTACTGTACAATGAAATACAACGCTTTGACGAAAGTGAAAAGATGTATAAGGCGACAATAGAGATACAAGAACGATTGGCAAAGGATAATCCAAAGGCATGTGAGCCTGACTTGGCTGTTTCATATGACAACTTAGCTCTTCTGTACAAAAAAATACAACGCCACAACGAAAGCGAAAAGATGTATAAGGCGGCAATAGAGATACGTGAACGATTGGCAAAGGAAAATCCGAAGGCATATGAGCCAGACTTGGCTGGTTTATACTACAACTTAGCTCTTCTGTACAATGAAATACAACGCCACGATGAAAGCGTAAAAATGTATAAGTCAGCAATAGAGATACGTGAACGATTGGCAAAGGATAATCCGAAGGCATATGAGTCAGACTTGGCTGCTTCATACAACAACTTAGCTGTTCTGTACGATGAAATTCAACGCTTCGAGGAAAGTGAAAAGATGTATAAGGCGGCAATAGAGATAAAAGAACGATTGGCAAAGGAAAATCCGAAAGCAAATGAGCCATACTTGGCTATGTCATACTACAACTTATCTCATCTGTACTATACAATTCAACGCTTCGAGGAAAGTGAAAAGATGTTTAAGTCAGCAATAGAGATACAAGAACGATTGGCAAAGGAAAATCAGAAGGCATATGAGTCAGACTTGGCTAGGTCATACAACAACTTAGCTCTTCTGTACTATAATATTCAACGCTTCGAGGAAAGTGAAAAGATGTGTAAGGCGGCAATAGAGATAAAAGAACGATTGGTAAAGGATAATCCGAAGGTGTATGAACCAGACTTGGCTAGGTCATACTACAACTTAGCTCTTCTGTACGATGAAATACAACGCTACAATGAAAGCGAAAAGATGTATAAGGCGGCAATAGAGATACAAGAACGATTGGTAAAGGAAAATCCGAAAGCATATGAGCCAAACTTGGCTGTGTCATACACCAACTTAGCTATTCTGTACGAAAAAATACAACGCTACGACGAAAGCGAAAAGATGTATAAGGCGGCAATAGAGATATGGGAACGATTGGCAAAGGATAATCCGAAGGCATATGAGCAAGACTTGGTCGATTCATACAACAACTTAGCTATTCTGTACAATGAAATACAACGCTTCGATGAAAGCGAAAAGATGTATAAGGCGGCAAAGAGATACACGAACAATGATTAAAGGAAAATCAGACAGCATATATCAAAAAGTCTTTGCTTTAATTATTATTGGTTAGGTACAATAATTATAAAAAACAAAGAACAACTTGCTACAAAATAAAAACTTGCAAATCTCTACAATGAGGTTTGCAAGTTTTTATTTTTGGGGTGATAGTTTGAAACCCTTCACTTACTCTATAACAATAAACATGTATAACCACTTAAACATTAAAGACATGAACAAAACAAGTCTCGCTTTCTGTTGCTTACCAAAAGGTCTGCAAGAACATCACTCCGGAGATTGAACGGAAGACAGATGAGTTGCTTGACAAATGGTTCCCTAAAAGCACAAGCTATATAGAGGTGATTGACCAAGAGGTGTAGCATAATAATAAGACATTCAAACAAACAGAAATTATGAAAAGAGCGATTATCTTATTTTGGAAACCTGACTTCGTCATCGTGTCACCCAAAATTCTTCGTCAAAGAGTTTAGCTATTTTCTGATGCCTTGCCATCAGCATTGTTTGGGTATAAACCTCCTTGTTCAAAGGTAGCTTAATTTGTATTGTCGTGATTGTCTTTGCCAATGCAAGCACCTTGTCCACGCTCATCTTAATCTCTGAGACTTTCAGCA
>OJJU01000490.1_pt1 | contig 14492 bp, 12 predicted proteins | sample 1596141 | NCBI WGS metagenome assembly OJJU01 (sample SAMEA4350150, study PRJEB24818) | metagenome | biome: human; feature: gut; material: faeces | place: Denmark | collected 2013-09
AACAAAACAGCATGAATGAAAACAATCCTGCTACCAGAAGACCTGCCCATATTTTGTGAATTTTGCTTGTTTATTTGTTCCTTCGTTTTACTTTTCCATCCTGTTTTCACTTTCTTTATCTACCATCGTGTACACATCCCTTTTTTGTGAACTTCCTGAAAAATTAACTCTCGATGGCTTCCAGGTTTATTTCTGGGAGTCATCGATGCCAAGGAAGTCCATGATTTCCTCAAATGAACGATTACTATGCTCGATAGCCTGAAGCAACTCTTTATTACGTAGCTCATCACATTTTTTCATCAGCTGATTGAGCTGCTCGAGTTCTGCTTCATACCTGTCCTTGGCTTTGGAAACAACCAGCTTCTGCTGTTCAATCCTGTCATCGATACTGATTTTTCTGCGAGCCATGGCTATGCCTCCTTCATATGGCTGGATCTGAGGTCTTCATTGATATCAACAGCCTGCTTCCCGACGTTTATCTCGGATAAGCCGAATGCTTTCAGAATCGACTTCTGCGTTGCAGTTACTGCGTAATCCCGATAGTATTCACCATCTGTTTGCCGCACAATTTCGATTTTCTCAAGTTCGCGGATCGCCGCAGGCACTGTCATATAATTCTCTTTTCGATGGGTTTTCAGCATCTGTTCCTTGAGCAGGAAGTGGATCCTGTTCCTGATAATCAGTGCTACAAACTCTATGAAGATCTTTGCGTGCAGTGCCTCATTGCTCTGGCAGTGCATTGTCCTGTTTCCAAGGAAGGTTTTATCTTCCCGGAACAGTTTTTCGGATGCATCCCGGCTTTTATAAAGATCAAGGGCATCCGCTGCATTCATCTTTTCAGATGTGATAATCACAAAGTAACCACACAGGGCTATCTCTTCATCAATGACCTCGTAGCGTTCCCTGCCATACATGAACTTTTCGTCATCCTGGCTTTCATGATAAAAGATCAGATCGAAATACCTGCGGAACTCATTGCCAAGATTCAACTTCATACCCTGATGCTCGCGCAGGAACAGTGACATTCGGTCGATCTTTTCTTCTACATTCTCACGTTCGGATGTCTGCTTCCGTTCGTTATAGTAAATGTGGAAGTAGCGCTCCTTTTCATCGGAAGGATACAGCTGGCGCTTTACCGTGATACCGTTCACCTTGTAATCACGCATGCTGTATTCGCGCTTTTCTTCAAAACTGCCTTTCACAGACAGGACAAGATCCCGCATCAGAGACTTCATACCCTTCATCATGATAATGAATGCATAACCGTTCTTATCCATGAAATGGATATTTTCTTTACTGAAGTATCCCCGGTCAAGAATGAAACCGACCTGCCGGTATCCATACCCCTTTGCCTTCAGCAGCATCTGCTGGAGCTGGGAGACATCAACGATGCTTCCGGGGTATTCTTCGTAATAAAGCGGCTCTGAGTTATTGTGATAATAGGCAATCGAATAGTTCAGAATCGGTTTCCCGTTGTCATCTTTCGGATGTCCGATTTCAACACACTCAAGATCACCTGCCTGGCAGTTTTTGTTCGTCGAATCATAACTGATATAGATCTTTTCACGGTGATCATGTCTGCTGTTCCATTCATTCTGGAAAGCAATGCACTGATCTCTCGTAATACTGTTAATAAAAGAAGAGACCTTTGAATCACTGTACAGCTTCATCCCCTGTGTAAACAGTGGATGATTGTATGCATAATCCGGATAGTACTGACCAGCATTATTTTCCGTAACAATGGAATACGCTGCCAGATCAAGGAAGAGGCCGGCATCTTTCCCTATAAGGCGGCCGATCATCTCATCCAGATGATATTCTGCAATGATCTTACGGATCACAATGAATGCTCCAGTTGGTATTAGGATACATCGTCTCTGACGAAACATCCAGACATTTACCGATCGTTGTATTCCTTGGAATGGTATAATGCTTATCCGAACTGTATTTGCGGTCGTAAGCGTAGTAAATATAGGTTATTCCCCGGATTGTTTTTCTGGTAATTCCATGTCTGGAATCCGGAATTTTGACCTCATAATCGAGATACATGGCATCCTCCTAACGAGAGTTAATTTTTCAGGAAGTTCACATTAAAAATTGATACGCAATCCTTCTACATTAACCCCCGGAACATTAAGCCCTGCATCTTTTCTCACACCCAACGTCAATGTTCCGGATTGAACTATATCAAATTCTGAAAAATCTATACTTGGATCATACCCCCAATGCCTATCTTCTCTATTATGCATAATAATCACATCTATATCTGACATATCGCACATTTCATCATCGTCCCGTTTTACTGGAGCATATTCATAATTGTTCTGTATAGTCTCTGTTTCCTCATCCCAGTAATATACATTATCTATTCCCTTATTTAAAAGCCAGTATTGCAATGTCATATTAGCCTCCGCATTGGAACCAAAACATGATAAAACCTTTAAGTCATTCTTTTCTTCTGTCAGATCGTATATCGTTTCAAATGCAGTTGTAATTCCTTCTCCCCTATATCTGAAATAATCAGCTTCTCGAAGTGCCACCCTTCCATTTGCAGCCAGTAATAATAAAATACCAGTAACATATATCACTCTCCGCTTACCAGATAATATCTTCCAACTCCATACTCCGATAATGAAAAATAATGAAATTCCAATTGCCTCTGGTAATACATAGTGACCTGAAAATCCAACTCTTCCATAAATTGCAATTTCCGGAACAGTAAAAATGACAAATAAACCTATTTCTGCCCATCTTCTCTTTATCTGTTCCCAATATGTCAATAAAACTGCTACAAACAAAATTCCAAATCGCCAGTACCATTTCAGATCATTTTTCAAAGAATCAACAATTCCATTATAATATCCTTCAACCAGACTAGTTTCTCCTGCACTGGCCATGTCATAACCATTCCCTCCTATTAGCAGAAGAAACGCTACACACAGTCCCACAAAAATTACACTCATAGCCAAAAGATATTTCCTGAGTTCCTTTATGCTATCAAGAATATTTCTCCATGCTATTTCCTTCTTTTTATACTTGCAATCATAGTAAATTGCAAAGCACAGCATAAAAGGAACTAGCGCAAGAAATGACTCCTTATACAGCATCATAAAAATCGCTGAAATAACACTGACGATAAACCAGCTTTTCCTGCTTTTTTGAATTCCCCAAATTAACGTCAGCAAAGACACTGCCAACAATAATACACTTTGCATCTCATGTGTACCCAGCTTCCACCAGGCAACTGACTGATAACCTACTATGGACACTGTAGAAAACATGAAACAAATTGCTTTGTTCCATACCATCTGTCTTCCCAAATAATATAAAACAATTGCCGATGCGTATGTTTCCAGCGCTTTCATTATATAATAACAAATCAAATTATCCCTGAAAATATAGCAGCTCAGCACTCTGGCAGGCATATATATAGGTCTGAAACGAATCTGTAAATCCTCTTTCATTACCCCTGATAACACCTGCCAAAAACTGTATCCTTCTTTATCCCACATATAAATCCAACGAAGAAATTCATGATCATCCGTAAGATGCCATCCACAATTCATTGTCCCCGTCAATAACATAATCCCAAATACCAGTCCTGCCGATAATATGCAGATCAATACAAATTCCTGTTTTTTTCCAAGTTCTTTTATCTCTTTTATTAAGGTATTCATTCTTTATCCCCATTCTGGTTTATAATCATTGCCTCTATTTCATATCGTGGTCTATGCTTTGTTTCCAGATATATCTTTCCAATATATTCTCCTACAATGCCTAAAGCCAACAGTTGAATTCCTCCAAGTAACCAAATCGGGGCAACTATACTTGTCCAACCGGGTACAGAGCCATTCTGTGCATAAACACAAATAGCATAAATCAGCATCACTATGCTAAAAAGGAAAAACACTCCTCCACAAAAAGTAATTAATTGTAATGGTCTGACCGAAAAAGAAGTAATTCCTGCCATAGCTAATTGAATCATTTTTCTTAAAGAATATTTGGATTCCCCTGCAAGTCTTGGTTTCTCTTCGTACTCTAAAGTCGTTGACTGGAATCCAATCGAAGGAATAATTCCTCTCAAAAACAAATTGCTTTCTTCATATTTTGAAAGCGCCTGTAATGCCTTTGATCCAAGCAGTCTGTAATCTGCATGATTTTTGATCACCTTTGTCCCCAGCATTTCCATTAGTCCATAAAAAGCATCTCCAGTAAATCTCTTAAATCCACTTTCTCCATTACGGCTCTGTCTTATGCCGTATACCACTTCATTACCCTGCTCATACAGCTCAATAAACTTGGGAATAGCCGAAATGTCATGCTGAAGATCTGCATCCAGAGTGATAACTGCATCACAAGAATCTTTTACTGTCATCATCCCCGCCAACAGGGCATTCTGATGGCCTCTGTTATGTGCAAGCTTGATAGCTCCAAACAACGATTGATCATGACAAATATCCTGCAAAAGTTTCCATGTACTATCGGTGGAACCATCATCTACAAATAGTACCCTGCTTTCTGTTGAAATTCTTTCTTTCTCTTTCAGATCATCCATCAATACCTTTAATTTTTCTGCACTATCTTCGATAACCTGCTCTTCGTTATAACATGGTAATACCAAATATATTATACTTATTTTCTCCACCAGTTAACTCCTATAATTACTATGTTTTTTACAAATCGAATCCATATTACATTCCTCATACTGTTCCTTTTTCATCGATTGCTATCCCTCGTATATAGATATCCAGTTTTGTTCCTTCCATTACATACCACAATTTTAAAATATCTACACCGGTGCTACTACTGACATAATGTATGAATCTTAACAGCACCTTCTTTATCCATTTCCCTCTACACTCTTTCTAAAAACTTCCCGGTTATCTTGTGCACTCTCCTTGGGTCTCTCTAGATCCGCTCTTGCGTCCAACGAAACAAGCACTTCGTAAGTGCAAAGTATTCTTACGCTAGACTTAATGAATTACATCTTTAGCATACAAAGCCAGAAATGCGAGCATTTTACATTACACCAGAACAGGCTGCCTGAACGGTTTCATTCCAAGGTACCAGTTTTGCCAGTTCTTCATCGGTCATAACAGTCCCAGGAAGTTGTTCCAGCAGGTAATTCAAGTACTTGTGAATGTTCAGGTTATGTGTTTTGGCCATCTCGACCATGGTATAGACCATTGCGCTGGCTTCTGCACCCTTTGGTGTGTCACTGAACAGCCAGTTTTTGCGCCCCACCGTGAAAGAACGGATCGCATTCTCACTGAAATTGTTGGAAAAACTGCATCTTCCGTCCTCAAGATAGGTCATAAACTCAGCTTTGTGATTTTGGGCATAATTCACAGCCTTCTCCAAACGTGTCCCTTTTTGGGGAGCCTGTTGAGAAAGCCATTTCCAGAATGCATCCAGTATCGGTTTTTCTTTTTCAAGCCGGTATCCATAACGTTGTTCAAGTGTATAGTTTGGGGCTGCTGAATACCGTTCCTGTTCAAACAGCCGGTTGATGTATTGAACACCCTGTGCGGCAGGATTTCCATAATCAAGCTCTTTTCCCTTGGGAACCGCCTCGACAAAATATCTGCGCAGATGAGCGAAACAGCAGCACCGCTTGATGCCGGGCAGATTGTTATAACCCTGATAACAGTCTGTTTCCAGATAACTCTGGAAGCCTTTCAAAAACTCCGCTGCATGAAACTTAGCACGGGTTTCTGTATATTGATAGAGCACAATGTCAGGAAGACCATCTTCGCTCGAGCGGAACAGCCACATGAAGGAATCGTTTTCCACTTTCCTTTCTTCTTCATGCAATACCTGGATTCTGGTCTCATCAGCTATCAGGAATTCGCGCTTTAGCAGTTCACGGTGCAGATATCGTACAACGGTTTAAAGTACTGTGTAGCACAATGGATGATCCAGTTGGCCAGAGTGGCTCTGTTCAAAAGAACTCCCAGCTGCTTCCAGTCCTGTTCCTGACGATACAGCGGCATGGAATTCGCATATTTTTGGTACATAACCCAGGCAACTACGGAAGCAGTGGTATAACTGTGGAGCATCAGTGCTTCCGGTGCATGTGATTTCACAAACTGAACTGCTTTTTCCATCGCCGATGCTTCGGAACAGACAGGGCACTTTGCTGTTTCCACATAGATGTTTACCACCTCTCCCTTTGCTGGGATGAAAAGGAATTCTCTTCTGAGGAATTCCCTGCCAATCACTTTCATTTCAGCACCGCAATCAGCGCAAAACTTCTGGTCTTCGGAAAGTGGTATGATTTCATCACAGGAAGGAACACCTTTGAATACATCAGCCTGCCTGCTTTTGGGCTTTCTTGTGTGTTCTTTCACCGGAACAGACCCGGCAGTCTCAGTTTCATCAACCGGTATGGCTTCCTGCTCTGCTTCATCAAACAGGTTGTACTGGCCTTCCAGATTTTTCGTTTTCTCACTGGATGTACCAAACAGCTTCTTAGTCAGGTATTCGATCTGTTCCGTCATGGTACGCATCTGCTCCTGATTGGATGCGATGGTATCACGCAGGGAGAGGATGATTTCATTCTGGTTCTTTACCGTCATATTCAGTTGGCTGATTATGTCCTTGTACTCCATGAGCCGGGCATACTTCTGGGATTTTGCCATCTGTTTTCCACTCCTTTTCAGATGCCTTTATTGTACCACAAAAGGCTCTTGGAAAGAAGCAGAAAACGCTGTATTTATGGGCATTTCGGCAACTTGTGGATAAGCTTTTTGGCATTGCAGCTATTGCGGATTATGTGGTGATTATTCCGGAGCTCTCTGAGCCACCTGTCCGGACTTTGGGAGCCACCATTCCGGAGAATGAGAGCCACATATTCCGGTAATTCAGAGCCACATTTAAACACTCTATTACATATATTTCCTTTATACTGTTGATACACACCATTGGTGTGAATACAGGTAAAGGAGGTCACAATTATGACCAAGTATTGTGAAATCCTACGCTTGCAGAGCTTAGGATTCAGCGAACGGAACATCGCACAGAGCTGCGGTGTATCCAGGAACACAGTCGCCAAGGTTTTGAAAAAGGCAGCGGAAATAAATATTTCATGGCCGCTGGATTTTGACATGACCGACAGCGCGCTTGAGGAGCTTATGTTCCCAAAGGATAAGTCAGCAACAAATAAACGCATGCCTGACTTTAACTACATTCGCAAAGAACTTCTGCGAAATGGAGTCAACAAAAAACTTCTCTGGGTAGAATACTGTGAGGAGTGCCGTATGAGCAACGAAGAGCCGCTCATGTATTCCCAGTTCTGCTACTACATCCAAAAGGATGAAGAGAAACGCAGGGCTACCATGCATATCCAGAGAAAGCCTGGTGAACAGATTGAAGTTGACTGGGCAGGTGATCCCGCCCACATCATTGATCCGGACACCGGAGAGATCACAGAGGCATGGATCTTTGTAGGGGTACTGACTACAGCCAGTATGCTTTTGTAAAAGCATACATGAATGAGAAAACAAGCAACTGGATTAAAGCTCATGTCCAGATGTTCGATTTCTTTGGCGGTGTAACACCGATGCTTGTCTCTGATAACTGCACAACAGCAGTGAATCATGAAAAGAGCGACTGGTATACCACGTCATTAAACACAACTTATCATGAGATGGCAGAACACTATAATCTTGCCATCATTCCGGCCAGAGTCCGGAAACCCAAGGATAAACCAAATGTAGAAGGATCTGTAGGAAAGATATCTACTTGGATAACTGCAGCCCTTCGTAATGAACAGTTTTTCTCGCTTGCAGAATTAAATGATTCTATCCGGGAAAAACTGAATGCCTACAATGCTCGTAAATTCCAGAAAAAGGAATGCAGCAGGCTCAGTTTATTTCTTGGGGAAGAAATGCCGTTACTGACTCCGTTGCCTGCTACACCCTTTGAACTGGCTGAGTGGAAACAAGCCACTGTCCAGTTCAACTATCACATCGCAGTAGACAAGATGTACTACTCCGTGCCTTATCAGTATATCAAAAATAAGGTCGATGTGCGTATAACAGATACAACGGTTGAAATATTTTATAATCACAATCGAATTGCCTCTCATAGGAGACTTCATGGAAGGAGCAGCCAGTATTCCACTGTGACGGAACATATGCCGCAGGAACACCAGAAATATCTGGAATGGAACGGCGACAGGTTCCACAAATGGGCAGATTCGATTGGAATTAACACAAGTAAGGTTGTCGATGCAATACTTACCTCCGGCAGGGTTGAACAACAATCCTATAGAAGCTGTATGGGATTGTTAAAACTGGCAGAGAAATATTCGCCTGAAAAACTGGAACAGGTCTGTGCCAAAGCACTTTCTTATTCTGCTAAACCCAGCTATAAAAGTATCAAAAATCTATTGGCTGCAATGAAAGACTCACCAGATGACATATCGAATGCATCAAAGGAATCTCAGACTATTGAAAAGCCACATGGCATCACAAGAGGTGCCAGATACTATGGAGGTAAACGATCATGACAAATCAAAGTACAATCGATAAACTTATCGAAATGCGCCTGACCGCTATGGCAGATGCATTCCGTATCCAGATGGATGATCCTATAATGAAGGAAGTGCCGTTCGAGGACCGCTTCGGTATGCTTGTTGATATCGAGTACAGCAATCGCAAAAATAACCGGTTGAAAAGACTGATCCGGCAGGCTGAGTTCGAACAGCCGGATGCCAGCATTGCAGCAATTGATTACCAGTCCGGTCGGAAACTGAACAAAACACTGATCAGCCGTCTGGCAACTTGCGAATACATTACAGAATACAGGAACATCTTCATTACAGGTGCCACCGGAAGTGGTAAAACTTATATGGCCTGTGCTTTTGGCATGGAGGCCTGCAAACACTACTACACAGTACGGTATGTGCGGCTTCCTGATTTATTACTGGACTTACAGGCTGCCAGAGACAGCGGAACTTTTTCAACTGTCCTGAAAAAGTACACCAAGTCAGTAGTACTGATCATTGACGAGTGGCTTCTCCTCAAACTGACGGAAGCTGAAGCCAGAAACCTTTTTGAACTGATACACAAAAGACGCAAGAGATCATCCACGATCTTTTGCTCGCAGTTCCGCGAAAGTGAATGGTACCAACAAATCTGTGGCGGTGAAAGTACCCTGGCAGATGCCATTATGGATCGTATAACGTATGACTCATATAAAATCGATATTGAAAGCATTGATCCATCCAAAGATCTCTCTATGCGAGAGGTATATGGATTAGATCCTGCAATGGCAAAGTAACTTATCACTACAGAGAACGGAGTGGCTCCGTTAGTCCGGACAGGTGGCTCTCGCCACACCGGACTGGCGGCTCCGCCGCACCGTAATATTCACTCTCCCAGAGTAAAGCTTTCAGACGGTCACAGCGTTTGCCGCAGAAAAGGTACAATGCACGTTGTCTTGGATCCATATGGAGTCTGTCCTGCACGATGGCACAAAGGCCATCAATGGATCGTCTCATATCCATGTAGCCGCAGACGATATAGATCTCATCTGCGACCGAAATATCGCCTAACATGATAACTCCTTCCGGATTTGAAGTGTCTGTCTAAGCAGGGAAGGATCTGTTCCATTGGGAATCTGAAGTACGGTACCTGCAATGGAAAGTTCCATTACTCCATTGTGCAAGGACTGGTCATTCTGACTTTTGGCAGGCGCAGTAAGCTGAATCTTCACAATTTCCTGCTTATGAGGAACTGGATTTCTCATAGCATTGGGAATACCGGCACATCCTTTCTGACGAAGACGTTTTACCCAGTTGTAAAAGGTTCCAGGGGTGATGTCATTCTGCAGACATCATTCATGGTCGGTAAGACCGCTGGCGCGACATTCCATGATCAGGCGGAATTGCTCATCTGCGGGAATACGGGGTGCTCTCATAATCTAACCTCCCATAATAATCTTTGTTTTTCTCTTGTTAACTCGCTTTTTCTCACATTTTCATTTCTTCATAGAGATATTTTCTAAGTCTATGTCATTCCCCTTGGCCATGAATCATGGATATTCGGATGTTTAGGGTACACAAAACAAGACGTCGTCTTATTCTGTTATGATCGGCCTTTCTTCCCCCAATTCCTTACGGCAGCCTAACCTCCCATGTCATACAGGATCTCCTTTACTTCAGGGTCCTTAATTCCTTCGTTCTGCTTATCCATAAAGGGGCGTCATGATGCTCCATTGCTGAGTCTCTGCTCTGATGGTAAGAAATCTGACTTGGCTCTCTATGTTTATGAATTTCTTCTGTTCCTTTCAGCACCTTGCGGCGGACGTCTCCTGAATCTCACAGTCGATCTTCTTATGCTGCCTGCGGCTGCCTGTGAATGTCAGAAAGCATCTTCTGCGCATCATAGGTCACTCCATTTGCCAGGATGGCATAAAAGACTCTTATCAGCTTACAGCTGATCGCAATCACGGATTGTTTCTTCTTGAGCGGATTGTTCGCTCTTGTCGTGTAATACTCATGCAATGACTTAAACTCCGGATTCTTCGCTATCAACGGAATCGCTGCATTGAACAGTACTGCCCGCAGCTTACTCCGACCTCTTTTGCTTATGGTCGTCTGTCCTTTGTGCTTTCCAGAGCTGTTCTCCCGTAATGAGAGTCCTGCCAGCTTTTGTATCTGTCTGGGTGATTCGAAACGCCTCACATCACCCACTTCTGCCAGAAATCCGGCTACCGTGATCACTCCTATACCTTTGATGGCAAGCATCTGCTCGCTTTCGGGTATCTTCCTGCACAGCTTTTCTATCTCCTCCATAACGGCATCAAGCTGTGCCTTTTTGTATTCGTAATCCTCGAGCAACAGTTTCATTTCATACCGGGCAGCCGAAGAGCCTTTCTTTAAGCCGATGCTGCGTTTTGCTGTCTCACACAGGGTCGTTGCCTTTTTCATTCCTACAGCCCTAAGCTTTGCATCACGCCAGATTTGATTGATTTTCTCGGCTCCCAGTTCCACGATTGCTTCTGGAGTACAAACTTTCTTTAGAAGCAGCATACTGCTCTGTGCTTCATAGTCCCCAAACACATCTGTGTACTCGGGGAAATATATGGCGAACCATCTGGCAAATCTGTTTTTGATCTGGGTCATCTCCCTGATGAGTCTCTTACGATTGGCCACCATAATTCTTAAATCAGCATACACACCATCCGGTGTATACGGTGCAGAATACCGACCTTCGGTAACCAGCTTTGCGATTACCTTCGGATCCTTCCTGTCATTCTTGCTTTGGCTGTTGTCATCCAGTTCCTTGGTCTGCTTTACCGCATAAGGATTAACCATAACCAGGAGGATGCCCTCATCCTCAAGATAAGCGCCGAGGTCAAACCAGTAATGACCTGTCGGCTCGATACCTACGATCACATCTGACTTTCTGTACTTGTCCTGCAAATGCTGCATCCATGCTTTGAAAGATTCAAAACCTTCTCTGCTGTTGCTAAATGTAAAGACTTTTCCAAGTTCAATGCCTCTCCAGTCAAATGCCCTAGCGTACTGTGTCGTGCTTCCGATATCGATTCCGACTACCAAAGTTGATTCTTTTACTTGATTGATTTTTTCATTCTGCTTATAATTCATTTGTGGGTGTCTCCTTTGAACGATGATTTGTCAACCGGCCAGTTAACAATCATTATTCTATGGGTGGCACTCATTTTTTGCAAACCGGTTATTTGTTACTTAACAGGAATGCTCCAGTTCCGCATATTTATTGGACTTTGACCACTGCGGGTGCATCTTGAACCATGCCCGCTCGTCATCCGGCGTGACCGTCAGCTTCGTAAAATAAACAGGGGAACCGGCATCATCCAGTTCCCCGCGGGCTTCGGGGCTTAAGTTTAAGAGCCACTCAAAGCGGTCTTCGTAAACCCTTACCCCGAAAACATATTTATCGATATCTTCCTCCGAAAACTCCCCATCCTCCGGCATGGGTGGCTGTTCCATGAGCCTGCGCAGGTTTTCCAGCTTGCCGCTCACATCCGCCTCCGTGGCAGGCTTCACATCGCCGTACTGCATCATCTGCTGTTCCAGCTCCGCGATCCGCTTCTCAACCTCCTGCTGCTTGCGGCTGAATACCTCTTTCGGTATCTCATTGTTCATCCGCATATCGAGGAGCGTCTCGTAGCGCCCCTGCTCCTTTTTCAGCTTTTCCTCTATGATGGATTTCTCCCGCAGCACTTCCGTCTGCCCCACCCCTGCCGCGCCGAGGCCGAGGACTGCCGCTGCTTCCCGGAGCGTCCCCTCCGGGTCATCGAAAACGGCGTGGAGGACTTTCTGCGCCATCGTGTGTATCTTCCAGTCCTGCACCAACGGCACCCGGCAGACGCCATCAATGCTCAGACCATTTTTCAGCCTTGCCGGGACCGTCCCCGTCCGGGTCTGGTCATAGCACTTGTAGGTGTATGTGGTGAAGTCCCTTGCCTTGGAGTGCCACCTGGTCTTTGCGAAAGCGTGTCCGCACTGGCACCGCAGCTTCCTGCGCCAGAGGTCATCCGAATAGACGCCTTTATTTTTCCGCCACTGCGCCGTCTGTGCGTTTTTTTTCTCCAGCATCCTCTGCACCCGCTCGAATTCCTCTTTGGTGACGATGGGCTGGTGCCTGCCCTCCACGATGACGCGCTCCAGCTCCCCGTTGTTCTTCGCCCTTTTCTGTTCGAGGTAGTCCGGCACATATTCCTTCCAGTATTCCAGCTCTCCGCAGTAGAGGCGGTTTTTCAGGATATGGCTGATGGTGGAGTAATGCCACAGGCTCTTCCCCATCGCCGTGAGGTCGCCGTCTTTTTCAAGCCGCTTCTTGATCTTCTGGCTGCCGTTGCCCGCAAGGTACATATCGAAGATCTTCCTGACCGTTTTCGCCTGTGCCTCGTTGATGACATACTCCGGCCCCACTTTATCATATCCAAGCACGTTCCCGGTGCCGTAGATCACCCCATTCTGGAAGGAGACCATCTGCCCTGCCTTCACGCGCATGGAGGTCTTTTTCGATTCGTTCTGTGCGAGAGTCGCCATGATGGTCAGCCGCAGTTCCCCGTCCTCATCGTTCATGGTCCATATCCCATCCTCGGTAAAATACACCTCAATCCCCATCCGCTTCAATAACCTCGTCTGCTGTAGGGTATCCACCGTGTTCCTTGCGAACCGCGATACCTCCCTCGTGACGATCAGGTCGAAATGCCCGTCCTTTGCATCCTCCATCATCCGCACGAAGTTTTTTCGTTTTGCTATGGAGGTGCCGGTGATCCCTTCATCGATATACCGGCGGTATAATACCCAATCCGGGTGCCTGTCTATCAGGTCATCATAATACTGCGCCTGGTTTTCCAGCGCAGAAAGCTGTGCCTCATGCTCCGTTGAAACCCTTGCATATATCGCAACTTTCCTTATGCGCATCTGCATCCACTCCTTTCTTTTTTGGTAGTCTATTAATCACTCTGAAAGCCCGTAAAGTCAAGCAATACGGGCGCTTTCTTCCTATATAAACGCCGTCTTACATCCGGGTGGTAAATGCCAGTGAAATCCATCCGTCCCGCTTTTCCGCATAGGCTTTTAGCAGCCCCCAGCCGTCCTTTTCCTCGACCACAGTGAAAATGCCGACACCAGTGAACTTCCCCGTCTTTGGGTATGACGTTCCGGGGCCGCGGCGGATATTCAGATCGGGGATTGCCACGCGCACCATGTAAGGCGCAGAAAGGGTAAGGCTCTCCATGAACTGCACTTTTCCCTCATCCATGACGGCTTTCAGGATGGAAAGAATCTTCTCCCCATATTTCTCCCCTGCCGCCCAGCCTTTCCCCTGCGGGTTTTCCTTCTGGCCAAGCCACTCCACGTAAGGCGCACAGCCCCTTGTGACATATCGGAAACGCGGGTCAATCCTTTCATTCAGCAGTTTATCCGCGGAAGCGTAGGCTTTGAGGTGCTGCACCTGCGCCCGGATGCCAAGCTGCGGCGTGTCGAAAGACAGCCCCGTTTTTCCCCTCTGCGTCACCCCAAGGCCGCAGAAATTGTTCTGCGAAAGAGTGACCGCAGAGCCGGAGAAAGTGAAGTTCCCCGTTTCAAGACAGGACTGCGCAAAGGCGATATCTCCCCTCACGCCCTCTGCCGCCCCTTCCGAAAGGTACAGCGGGATCATATCCAGTACGGACTGTGCCACGGATGGATTTTTCTTTTTTAGATATGCCGCCATCTGCTCCGCCGTTGCCGCAGGCTTTCCCATGATAGCTGTAAGGGAATCCGCTACGGAGCCTCCCTCCATCGCCGCCCTGATGTCCTTTCTAAACTGCGCCATCGTCAGACCGAACTTAGACCACAGATGCTCCACATCGCCGTGGTTGCTGGCAATTCCCCTTTTGCACCCCTCGCTGTGGCTGATAATGACACCGTCCGCAATCGGGTCCAAATGGAACTGCTGACAAAGATGTGCAAACAATTCCACTGCATATTTATAAGTGGCAAGCAC
>OJJU01000491.1_pt1 | contig 14492 bp, 9 predicted proteins | sample 1596141 | NCBI WGS metagenome assembly OJJU01 (sample SAMEA4350150, study PRJEB24818) | metagenome | biome: human; feature: gut; material: faeces | place: Denmark | collected 2013-09
CCTTGGCATACTTGATAGCTGAGATAGAGTCAACCACGTGGCTGAAACCAGCGATACCTGTAGCGAAAGTACGACGAACATCTGTATCGATGAGCGCCAACTCTGCTGCCTCGTAGAAGTACTTATCATGCATGTAGTGGATGAGGTTCAATGTCTTTACATAAACGCCAGCCAACCAGTCCATCATATCCAAGAAGCGTGGCATAAACTCCTCGTAAGTTACCACATCACCCTCGATGGCACGATACTTAGGACCACACTGCTCACGGGTCTTAGAGTCAACACCACCAGAGATAGCGTAGGTCAAGCACTTAGCCAAGTTGGCACGGGCACCAAAGAACTGCATCTCCTTACCTGTCTGTGTAGCAGATACACAGCAGCAGATGCTATAGTCGTCACCCCAAACTGGGCGCATTACGTCATCGTTCTCATACTGGATAGAGCTTGTCTTCACAGAGATGAGAGAAGCATAGTGCTTGAATGCCTTTGGCAAGCGAGCGCTATAGAGCACGGTCAAGTTAGGCTCTGGAGAAGGACCCATGTTCTCCAATGTGTGGAGGAAACGGAAGTCGTTCTTGGTTACCATAGAGCGGCCATCCTGACCCATACCACCTACCTCAAGCGTAGCCCAAACTGGGTCGCCAGAGAAGAGCTGGTTGTAAGAAGGAATACGAGCGAACTTCACCATGCGGAACTTCATCACCAAGTGATCGATGAGCTCCTGAGCCTCATCCTCCGTAAGAGTACCCTCATTGAGGTCGCGCTGGATGTAGATGTCGAGGAAGGTAGAAACACGACCTACTGACATAGCCGCACCATTCTGGGTCTTAACGGCACCGAGGTAACCGAAGTACAACCACTGAACAGCCTCGCGAGCGTTCTTAGCAGGCTGGCTGATATCGTAGCCATACAACTGAGCCATCTCCTTCAAGCCCTTGAGAGCCTTGATCTGCATAGAAACCTCTTCACGAAGACGGATAACGTCGTCGATCATCTCACGGTCGCCCATGTTAGCGAGGTCGTTCTTCTTCTCCTCGATGAGGAAGTCGATACCATAGAGGGCTACACGGCGGTAGTCACCTACGATACGTCCACGACCGTATGTATCAGGAAGACCAGTAAGGATATGGTTATGGCGCACGAGTTTCATCTCTGGAGTATAAGCATCAAACACGCCGTCGTTGTGAGTTTTGCAATACTTGTGGAAAATCTCATGAAGCTTCTCTGATGGCTGGTAGCCGTATGTTGTACAAGCCTGCTCTGCCATCTTGATACCACCGTATGGCATGAAGGCACGCTTCAAAGGCTTGTCGGTCTGCAAACCAACAACCTTCTCCAACTCTTTAGTACCCTCGCCGATATAAGCGGCACCATAAGCTGTCAATCCTGAAACCACCTCGGTCTCCATATCGAGTACACCACCCTTGGCACGCTCTTCCTTCTGGAGCTCCTTCAACATTCCCCAAAGGGTATTGGTAGCCTGAGTAGGTTCTGCCAGGAACGACTCATCGCCGTCGTAGCTAGTGTAGTTCTTCTGGATGAAATCGCGAAGATTCACCTCACTCTGCCACATGTTTCCCTTGAAACCTCTCCATTCTGTTTTCATCATTTTGATATCCTTAATAAGTTAATAATTAATTATATATTTTGTACACACTGTTTCCTGTTATCAGCTGAATCCTTATACCTTGTTATATATTATATAAAATCCGGCTATCGATAATTTCGATGCAAAGGTACTACAAAAAAACGAAATCCAAGCAGAAATCACAAAGATTTTATCCTCTTTACACTAAAATCATCATTTATGAGTACAGTTTCTGCACAAAAGATATTGAATGTGCAAAAGTAACAAATCTTCATCCAACTTCCCACACCTCGGCATCGTGGATATGGGCAAGGAGGTTACCATCTCAGCCTTCGAGTACTTGCCACGTGCCGAACAGGGAGCTCCAGGAAGCGTGAAGGGCTTCAAGCTCTATGTAAAGAAATAAATGAAAAGAGGGAGACAGAAAGTCTTCCTCTTTTTTTATTTTGTTTTTTTATACATTATTATTCTAATATGTGAATACTTTTCCGTACCTTTGCACCATAAAAACTATTTATTCTTATGTTGACAGATATTGAAATAGCTAAATCAGTAAAACTGCGCCCTATCAATGAGGTAGCTGCAGAACTTGGAATCCATGAAGACCAAGTAGAAAACTACGGCCGTTACATCGCTAAGATTACTACGGACAAGATTGACACCAACAAGTTTAAGAACCATCATCTTATCCTCGTTACCGCTATCAGTCCTACCAAGGCTGGTAATGGAAAGACCACCGTATCCGTGGGTCTCGCACTCGGTATGCAGAAGATTGGCAAGAAGGCAGTTGTTGCATTGCGCGAACCTTCTCTCGGTCCTTGCTTCGGCATGAAGGGTGGTGCTGCTGGTGGCGGTTATGCACAGGTATTGCCAATGGATAAGATCAACCTCCATTTCACCGGCGACTTCCATGCCATCACTGAGGCTAACAACATGATTGCTGCCCTCCTGGACAACTACCGTTTCCAGCACGAGGCTGAGGGATTCAAGCTCAAGAAGATACTCTGGCGCCGTGTGATGGACGTCAACGACCGTGGCTTGCGTCGCATCATTACCGGTATCGGTGACAAGAACGGCATCGAGACAGAGGCTGGATTCGACATCACTCCTGCTTCTGAAATCATGGCTATCATGTGTTTCGCAACAAGCGTAGACGATCTCCGTCGTCGCATCGACAATATTCTCCTCGGCATCACAGAGGATGACAAACCATTCACTGTCAAGGATATGGGTGTAGGTGGCAGTATCGTTGCCCTCCTCCTCGATGCCTTGAAGCCCAACCTGGTTCAGACTACCGAGGGCACTCCTGCCTTCGTTCACTGCGGACCTTTCGCTAACATTGCCCATGGCTGTAATTCTATCATGGCTACTGCAGCTGCCCTCGAATATGGCGACTATGCTATCACAGAGGCTGGATTCGGTGCTGACCTCGGTGCTGAGAAATTCTACAACATCAAGTGCCGCAAGACTGGTCTGCAGCCAGACCTTACCGTTCTCGTTGTTACTCTCCAGGCATTGAAGATGCACGGTGGCGTGGCTCAGGAAGATATCAAAAAGCCAAACGTTGCAGGTATGGAAGCTGGCTACTGGAACCTCGACAAGCACGTGAAGAACCTTCAGAGCTTCGGTCAGACCGTTGTCATCGCCTTCAACAAGTTTGCTACTGATACCGACGAGGAGATTGAGGTATTGCGCCAGCATTGCGAGGAGATGGGTTGCGGATTCGCCGTGAACAGTGCCTTCGCCGAAGGTGGCAAGGGTGCGATGGAATTGGCAGAGCTCGTAGTGAAGACCATCGATGAGCGTCCATCTGCTCCTCTCTACTTCACTTACGCTGATGAGGATTCTGTAGAAGAGAAGATTGAGAAGGTAGCATTCAATCTGTATGGTGCCGGCAGCGTAACCATGAGCGATTCGGCAAAGGCTATGATTGATGAGATCAAGAAGTTGGGTGCAGAGAAGTTCCCTATCTGTATTGCCAAGACTCAGTACAGTTTCTCTACCGATGCCAAGGCTTACGGTCCAACAGATGGCTTCGAACTCCACGTTCGCGACATCACTCTGAATATGGGTGCAGAAATGATCGTAGTCATCGCTGGTCCTATCATGCGTATGCCTGGCTTGCCAAAGAGCCCACAGGCTGAGCGTATTGACGTGGTGAATGGTGAAATTACAGGTCTTTCTTAAATCCCACAGATTTCAGGGAGTTCCACGGATTTCTCAGAATCCCACAGATTTCACAGATTTACACAGATTTTTAAATTACTGAACTTACGCATGTGGTTCAGTACGGGCTGAAGGCCCAAAAGCTCCTAGCCCAGGGCATCGCCCTGGGTATGATGGCAATCAGCAAGACGCCCTGAAAGGGCAAAAGCTTTACATAAACCATGCTTTTGCCTTTTCAGGGCGATTTTTTATCTTATACTGAATTCACTGCCATTTATCTCATGCTGAATTCACAACCACAATACAGCTGGTTATAGAATTCATTGATTCTCAATAATTCACCACGGCGATTCTGCAAACCGCCCTTTCTCCAATTCATGTCCCACCACTCAACGTCCGGGCAACCTTCTACGGCGATATGTCCGGCTGCATCTATCTGCTGGATATTCTTCCATCTCGAAGAAGCCAGAGTAGTGGTAAGCAGATGGAATCCATGCTCCTGCGCATACCTTGCTGCATGCTTCAAACGATAGAGGAAGCAAGCCGAGCATCTGCTGCCCCTTTCCGGCTCCTGTTCCAATCCCTTGATGGTGGCAAGCCATTCCTCATGGTCATACTCATCCTCTACATACGGCACCCCCTGCGCTTCCAGGAAGCGCATCAGCTCGTGCTTGCGAATTTCAAACTCCTGTAAGGGATAAATGTTACTGTTGCTGAAATATACCGTCGGCTTCATACCGTTGCGAAGCATACACTCTACAATCGCTGACGAACATGGCGCACAGCAGGCATGCAGCAACACTTCATGTCCTTCTGCCTTGCTACCATCAGGAAGTGATAGTTTCACGAATTTATATTGTTCTTCTACTGGAATCTTCATTTTCTTTGAACTAAATAAAAAAAAACAAATGGAGTACAGTCCTCTCGACACCCCCCATTTGCCCAAATATATGCGAAAACTAGTGCAAAGATACTATTTTTATTCGTATTCACAAAAGTTTCGGCAAATATTTACCACAATCTTTGTGTTTTAAGAGAGTATTTGTATTTTATTAACGTATACACGTCATTTTAAAGTCCTTTTTAACGTTATTACCGTCATCTCAGGCCATGCTCCCAATCGGAACGGAAAGGAACCGCCGATGCCCGATGAAACGTTCAGCATCTGGCTACCCTTGCGATAAACCCCACCCCACTCCTTGAATGCCATACGGGCTGGTGTCCACTTGCCTATCTGCAACTGTCCTGCATGCGTATGTCCTGCCAGCGTCAGCTGGATAGGTCGGTTCCATACCTCTCTGCGCCAGTGATGAGGATCATGAGTCAGCAGTATCTTGAATCCTTCCTTCTTCAGTCCCTTCATCGCCTTTGGCAATTTGCTGCGATTGCTGAAAGGAGGCTGTCCGGCATTCTCCACACCGATGATATCTATGGAAGCCATACCATGACTCACGGTATAGTGCTCGTTCATCAACTGATGCCAACCCAACTGGCATTGATAGTTATAGAGCAGCTTCCAGTTGTTTCTCAGTCCGCCTAGCGTATGATTGTTACCATACTCACAGTAATCGTGATTGCCCCATACCGAGAAGATGCCATCGTGGGCATGTAGCTGCTGCAGCGTCTCCAGATAAGGTTCCACCTCCCTGGCATCATTGTTCACCAGGTCGCCCGTAAAGAGCATCATGTCAGGCTCTTCATTATTGGCTGCATCCACCACCTTCTGCACAAAGTCACTGTCCTTAGGGAAAGACCCCAAATGGAAATCAGTGAAATGCAACAGACGGTAGCCGTCAAAATAGGGTGGCAGATCAGGCGATTCATAGGTCACATACCTCATCTCCAACCGCTTCCAGCCCTCAATGAATCCGAAGGCAAACCATCCCGCCAGTGCCAGCGCCGGAAGAAGGGCGAAGAACCACGGCATCATGAAATCGAAGAGGATGAATACCACCTTGGGCATCACCGAAAACAGAATCGTGGTAAAGAGAATGCGGACGGAAAGCTTATGAAAGAAACCCATCTGCAGTCCTACCTCGGCAAGCAGAAGCAGCAAGGAAGGCACCCACCACAGAATGGCTAGCACCCAAGGCCACTCACTCACCCCCAGATGCCAGAGCCAGATGTCGGGCAACAGAGCAAGCCCTGCCATACCTATTATATATAAGAAGGATCTAAAAACCTTTCTAATTACCTTTTTCATTTACCTCTTCAAGTATTACTCAGGTGCAAAGGTACATAAAATTCTGATAAACCGATCACGTTTGTAGATGTTTAACTTTATTTTTTTTGCCAATTCATCTCTTTGCAGTATCTTTGCAAGCCGTAAACTTTAAAAGACATCATCAAATTTAATATGGCAAGAAGACTCAGAAAGAAAAGAATAGCTATCATATTGCTCACATTCACAGCCATCATCGCATGGTCTACACATAGTTGCGTATCGCGCTGCACCTCATCTTCGGATAAGGAAAAGGCAAAGGATACGCTCCCCAAGGCACATATCAACGATTCCATCAGCAATGCACTCACCGATGGAAAGGAATACCATAAGATGGATTCACTCGTGGAGAGATTCCTCAAGCGATGGGAAATCAACGGTGCCCAGCTTGTCATCACCCGCAACGACTCCCTGCTCTATGCCCGCGGCTTCGGATGGGCAGACAAGGAAAGGGGCATCAGAATGGAACCGAACATGCTGATGCGCTTCGCCTCTGTATCAAAGCTTATCACTGCTGTAGGCATCATGAAACTGCAGGAGATGAAGAAGCTCAAGATGAACGAGAAGGTATTCGGACCTAAGGGAATCCTAAACGATACCACCTACAACAACAGCATCAAGGATCAGCGCTACTACAATATCACCGTAGAGCAGCTGCTGCGCCATCAGGCTGGTTTCAACAACTATGCCGGCGACCCGGTATCCTCTACCCGCTACATCATGATGCAGAACCATCTCACTACTCCTCCTGACCATAAGACGCTGCTCAAGATTCTCCTGAAGCGTCATCTGGGCTATACTCCGGGCGAAGGCAAATGCTACAGCAATCTGGGCTACATGATCCTCTCCATGATCATCGAGAAGAAGAGCAGAATGAAGTATGAGAACTTCATGCAGAAGTACGTGCTCCAACCTGCCGGATGCTACGATATGCATATTGCCGGCACCTACTATAAGGACCGTCGGCCTAACGAGACGAAGTATTACATGCACCAGGGCAGTATCCCGGTATATGAATACAACAACAGTGGCAGAATGGTAGAAAAGTGTTATGGCGATACCGACCTTCCTCGCCTCTCCGGTGCCGGAGCATGGTGTGGTTCCGCAGCCGAGTTGAGCCGTCTCATCGCCAGCATCGACGGTATGCCTCATGTCAAGGACATCCTCAGCAAGAAGAGCATCCAGTTCATGACTACCGAGCAGCCCGACCATCAGTATTCCATCGGTTGGAACTACACGCCAAAGAGCAACAGTCCGTGGATTCGTACCGGTTCTCTTGCCGGCACCTCCGCCATTGTCCTGAAGTACCCCGACGGCCAGTGCTGGATTCTCATCACCAACACCTCCACCTGGAAGGGTCACGGCTTCAGCAACGACTCCATGGCATTCTTCGAGAAGCTCCGCAAGCAGTTCATGTCAGATATGCCGAAGAAGGATTTGTTCATATAAATAGGATTTTCTATATAGAAAAAAGATATAGAATGCAAAAAAGTCCCTGGAGATGTTTCCATTCTCCAGGGACTTTTCTTTTGTCGTATCTGTTCATATCTGTTGTATGAACTTGTGTATATCAACATGAAATATATCTTTTAGAAGGTGTACTTCAAACCTACCTGACCACGCCAGCGACTAATGTTTTTATATAAGGGACACAGAGAAATGAATGATCTATTGTAGAATATCTCTATTCTTTTGGAAAAGAAAAGCGAGAATATCACCTATCCAGCAACATTCTCGCTTAACCTTATTTATTTATTAAACTTACTCTTCAGTTTATTCACCCTTAGAAAAGAGGAATGCACCACCTACCTGAGGTGCGTCCTTGTAAGATGTATGATAGCCGATGATGGTAATCTTATCACCAAAGTCCAAGCCAAGCTCACCAGCCTTCTTGCCTTCACCACCCCAGCCTGCAGTCAAGCCATAGACGTAAGCAGAACCAGTTGCATCTGTCAAACCGAAGTTACCGTATGTCTTCAAATCATTTCTCTGACCGGCAAACTCTGTGATGGTACCATCCAACATATAATATACGTTTTTGTCATCTTTCTTATTCAGGAAGTCAGCTACTGAAATCTTGGTTACTACCTTCACAGCCTCCAAAGTAGCATTCTTCATCTGACCTGTACCATTGTAGATGTCCTTCACACCAGTAAGTGTTACAACGTCGCCTACCTTCAAGCCCTTCTTCTGGAAGTCGCCCTTGGCACCGATTCCGTAAACGTATGTTTCGCCAGTAGCATCCTTGATGTAGCAATTTCCGTATGTTGGATTAGCAACCTTGGTAATGACACCAGTCAGACGATAAACGGTAGAACCCTTCTCAGCCTTGTTGAAGTCAGCAATAGGGCACTCGATGATAGAACCCAACTGATAAACTTTAGCAGTAACAGTAGAGCTCTGCTTGCCCTTGGTAGAAGTGAAACCGATGCTAGAAGAACGAGCACCACCTGCATTGGCATTGGCATGGAATGTAATCTCAGCCTTTGTACCACTGGTAACGATACCCTTAACAGACAACCAGCTCTGATCAGCCTCAGGGATATCAACAGTTACGCCTTCACCCTTTACGGTCAAGGAAACCTTGAAGTCCTCACCAGCCTTGTCCAAGGTATCCTTATGTTCTTCAACCTTGATTAAAGACTTAGTATAGCTCAAAACGGTTACATTTTTCAACTGAGGTGAACCTCCAAAAGTGGTTCTAGGACCCTGGATAGTAACCTCATCACCTTCCTCCAGCTTCAAGCTGGCGAAATTTCTCTCATTACCATTGGCATCAAGTGTACCATAAACATACACTTCACCAGTACCATCATTGATATACCAGTTACCATACTGAGTATTAGAAAGCTTGGTGAGAGTACCCTTTACCTTATAAGTTTCTCCATCATTACCTGCCAGAATGTCAGCACAGGTAGAGAATGGAGGATTCAATACACCCTGAATAACAGTGATATACTGAGTAAATGCATCACTTACCAACTTGAAGGTACTGTTGTAAGCACCCTTTGTTGCAGCAGCATTGAAGACAACATGAGTTGTACCTGCACTACCGCCCGTGCAATTAGAAGAAATCCAGGCAGGAATAGAATCCACAGGATTGCCCTTCTTGTCATTGGTAACAAACTTCCAATCAGCAACAGAAGTAACATCAAATTCAACCTTTCCACCCTCTTGAGGAATAGAGAGAGATGACTGAGAAACCTGAATGCCATCAAGCTGACCTAAGTCCTTGTCATCGCTACAACTTGCAAAGAAGCCTGCAACGGCAATCAATGCGATGAAAAAATATTTAAATTTCATAATTTCGATACTTTATTAATTAGAAGATGTAACGGAGACCCACTGATGCATACCAGCACTGACCGATAGCGTGATATGGTACGAAAGTCTTGGTGTTACCATTGATTGACTTTGGAGTTGAGAAGGTTGCATAACCATCTGCATCCTGACCCTCGTAACGCAAGATACGTGGATCTGAACCAATCTCTGGGTTCAAGTACTTCATGACACCCCAGCTAGAGTTGAAGAAGTTGAGCACGTTCTTCATATCGAAGCTCAACTGGATTGTGTTGGTGTGACCAGCCACATCAAACTTGAAGTCGTGCTTGTAGCTGAAGTCGATACGATGTACCCAAGGGTTGTAAAGACTGTAAGCCTCTGCATACTCACCCTGATGATTCTTCAGATAGCTGTTGGCATGTACATAATCCATGAAGCGAGTCTTATCATCCTCAGACTTGAAGCGGAACTCATTATCAGCTACCTGCTTGTCGGTTGGAATATAGATAGCATCATAGTTTAAACCATCACCATTGATATCGTTTACAGTCATGTAAGAGTAGTTGTAACCACCACGCCATGCCTCATAGATGAAGCTATAGTGGTTGTTGCTCTTGTCGTGGATCGTTGCAGAAGCAATGATACGATCAGGAGTTACATTCTGTCCGTTGTGCAACTTGATGTTGTTAGGACCATATACTGTAGAGATATAGTTCAATACAGAAGAAGCGTTAGAACCTGGAAGTGAAGTAACCTCCTTAGATACAGTATGAGTATAGGCAGCCATCAAGTTCAACCACTCCCATGGCTGAGCATTTACCTGTGCAGAGAAAGACCAGCCGTAACCACGGCTTGTGTTCTCAAGTACATAAGCACTTGTACCTACGGTAGAACCCTTAGGATATACAGGACGGTTGTCGGCACCATTGAAACGTGGGAAGCCCTTGGCATCCTGTACACTCCAGTCGGTCAATGTAGCTGCGTTCAAAGTCTTGTTGAAGATACCTTCCACAGAAACAGACATTGGGAAAGACACAGGAATCTGATAATCGATAGCGAAAGATGTCTTCCATACCTGTGGCAACTTAAAGTCTGTATCTACAGCAGAGATTGCTGAAGGAACAGTACCCTTATCCGGAGTGATGTTCTCTGGGTAACCCATAGAAATCAACTTATTAAGGAGAGCTGCAGCTGTTGGCTTACCATCCTTATCAACAACCAAACCACCCGCAAATGGTTTCATATCTACACCCTCTTTCTTATGTGTCTTAGGATTCCAAGCCTTTGTTGCATTCAGCTGTGCCTGATACTGTATCATACCAGAGTTAGTTGGCAAGTTGGTGAAGAATACCAATGGCAAACGGCCCTGGAAGAAACCTGTACCACCACGGAACTTCAATGTCTTGTCACCAAATACATCATATACGAAACCGATACGAGGAGAAACAGTCAAAGAGCTGTTTGGCCACTTGCCAGAGTCGATGTGACGACCATTATAGTCGAGATCGAGAATGGCATTGTTAGTCATCAAGTCAGAATTGTCGAAGAACAGACCATCCAGACGAAGACCATAAGTCAACTTGAACTGAGGAGTCATCTGCCACTCATCCTGTGCATAGATACCAGCCTTGTTATACTGTACGCGGGCAGCAGGATTGTTGTTGCCACCATAACCATAAGTCAAACATACAATCTCTGGAATACCACCATTCAGGAAGTCGTCGAGACTCTTGTAACGATAGTAACCAGTACCATTACGCTGATAAGCATTGTCAGCCATCTGGTGCTCATAGTTGAGACCGGCGATGATCTTGTGCTTACCGAGATAGTAAGTTACGTCATCCTTGATATTCCATACAGTATTGTGTACGGCATTGTTCCAGGTAAACAACTCATAACCCAAAGCCATATAGTTGTTGGTACCATCAGCATCAGCAGTTCCATCTACACTCTTCTGTCCGCCATCGAGGATATCGATGAATGGGAACTCAGAAGATTTGGTATAACGGCTATCATCCAACTTAGAGTATGTGAACAGGAACTGGTTAGACAGATTATCTGTGAAACGGCTGTTCAAGTCAACAGTCCAAGAGTTGACGAGGTTGTCATTGGCATACATACTGTTGGCAAATGACATAGAGTACTGAGACATACGGCTACCAGATGCACGTGTACCACCATCCATAGATGATGCGTTAGGAGCCTGCCAAGAACGGTTCTTGGTATAGTTGTAGCGTACAGCCAAGTGATGCTTGTCTGTGATGTTCCAGTCAACACGGAAGAGGAACTTGTAGTTACTCTCGTCTGCAGGGAAGTTGGTCCATGAACCTGTATCGTAACCATACTTTTCCTTTACGAAATTAGAAACTCTCTCCAAATCAGCAAGCTTGGTACGAGAGATATAGTTCGCAGCATCACCGATACCATCCTCAGAACCTCTCCAGCGGTTTACCACTGTAGGAGTCTTGACCATTTCACCGTTAGCGAAGAAGAACAACTTGTTCTTGATGATAGGACCACCGAGAGAGAAACCCCAAGTAGTCTGCTGATCCTTCTCGCGTGCACCAGAAATCTGATCACGCTCGATAGCATCACCACGCATGTTCTCATTCTTGTGATATACGTAAGCACTACCCTTGAAATTGTTGGTACCAGACTTGGTAATCGCATTGACACCACCACCAACGAAGTTAGTCTGACGAACATCATAAGGAGAGATAACAACCTGCATTTCCTCGATAGCATCCAGAGAGATAGGAGCACCACCACCAGGAAGCTTTGAGCTCAAACCGAAGTTGTTGTTGAAGTTTGCACCATCCACAGTGAAGTTGGCTGTACGGCCATCAGCACCTGCGAATGACATTCCGTTTCCACCATAAGGAGAAAGACGGGTGATATCTGTAATGCTACGGCTAACAGTTGGCATGTTAGCAATCTGTGCATTAGAGATGTTGGTAGAAGCACCAGTCTTCTCTACACTGAACTTGGAACCCTTTGCTACTACTACAACTTCGCCAAGCTGCTTAGCATCCTCATCAAGAGTTTCTTTCAAGTTGTAGGTTTCACCAAGCTGAAGGGTGACGTTCTTTACGACTTTAGTCTTGTAGCCGATGTAGCTGATCTTGACTTCGTAAGGACCGCCGACACGCATACCATTGATAGTGAACATACCATCAATGTTGGTTACAGCTTTGTAACGAGTTCCAGAAGGAACGTGAACGGCCTCAATCGTTGCGCCAATCACGTCTTCACCACTTGCAGTCACAGAACCACTTAAACCAGAAGTAGTAATCTGTGCCATGGCTGTAGTAACCATAAAGGCCAGCAAAGCCATTAATAAATGCAATCTTTTCTGCATACCTTTTTTATAAAAATTAATTAATAATACGGGGAAAGGATCCCCAAATATCGTTTTCGAGTGCAAATATAAACAAAAAAATCGATATAAATGTTACATCTGCATGAAAAATTGTGTTTTATAACATAAAAAAAATCTGCATTAAGGAAATAATGCAGATTTTCTTTAAATTATTATTTATAACGGGGGTTTGCTTATAGTTTTCGGAGAGGGGCTGGCGGGGGACTGATCCCCCTACTCCTTTCTTTGCCAAATGCTCATTACCTTGCGACGGATGGCGAGGATGTTCAGGATAGAGACTATCAGGAACAAAAGCAAGCCTAAGCAGATGGCTGGGAGCATGGTACCTTCTTCGATATCAGGGAAGATTGCCTCGATAAACTCCATGTAGTAGCCACGGACGAAGAAGAGGATGACCCAGGCAATGATGAGCACCACCAGGTTGAGTGACATGGTGAGCACCTGATATGGCTTCGCCACATTGGCAGGACTATAGCCTATCAGAAGCAGGTTCTCCAACTTGGATGAGTTCTTCTGTACCAAGAGATAGATGCTGAGCATCAGAATGTAGAAACTCAGGATAGAGATGACCAGTCCGATAATCATTACCATGGATACCATCATGCGAAGGAAATAGGTGGTCTTCTCGGCATCAAGCTTGTCGGTTTCCACCTCATATCCGTTATCATCCAGGTATTTGGTGATGTTCTCGTCTCCCGGATTGCCTACCTCTACGATGAGGCGGTTAGGATCGCTCTTCTGGTTTGGAGCAAACTCCTGGTTACTCCAGTCCATAAATGCCTGTGGCACGAGGATGGTGTTGAGACGGGAAGAGAAGCCGATGACCTTTCCCTTGAACTGCTCCTTCTTGCCACCCGCCTGAATCTGGATGTTGAAATCTATCATACCCATCAGACCATCGCTTATCTTTGGCAGCGAGTGGCTCTGGGCGAATCCGAAGTTATACATATTAATATAGGTACGCGGAAGGATGATAGGCACCTCCTTGGAACCTGGCACATATTTCCAGTCCTTGAGCGGCACATCCACGAAACCATCGGGAACACTCTCGAAGAAGAGTTCGCTGTTGAGTACATTCACACCATTAACGCCCATCTGGGCATCTACCTTGTATTCGGTGGAGGTAAACTTGCCCACCTTCTTCACGAACTTCTGATCACTGACATCATCTATCTCTGTAGCAGAAAAGGTGCTGGAGCGACCGCTGATGGTATTTCCCATACCTATCTTCTTGCTCATGATGAGATAGTCGGCTTTCATGAAACTGTCTTCCTGTGTGAAGACAGGCAGCACGTCCTTGTAAAACTGGAAGCCGAAAAGGACGATGAGCATACCGAAGAGATTGGCAAAGGCGAAACCTGCAAACTGCGGTATGCTAATATGCTGACGAAGTAATTTCCAAACTAAATTCATTTTTGAATTGTTGAATGTTAAGTGTTGAATGATAAATTACAACTTAAAAGTGTGCTCGTAAGGCAAGTCCATGTGCTTACCGATACTTGTTACGATGACTCCCGCCCCCTGCTCCTTGGCTTCCGCCATCATAATTTCCGCCATGATACGGGAGTTGTTGTCGTCGAGGTGACTGATAGGTTCATCTGCAAGGATGAAGTCGAAAGGCTGGCATAGAGCTCGCATCATCGCCACACGCTGTTGCTGTCCGAAGGACATTCTTCCAATCTTGGCATCCACCTTGTCGGCAATACCGAGCATATCAAACCATTTCAAGATCTGCTCACGGCTTTTGAATCCGGTAATCTTGTTCTTGATTTCTACATTCTCCAGAGCGGTAAGCTCCGGGAAGAGACGAAGTTCCTGAAAGAGGTGGCTGATATGACGCTTTCTCATTTCCACCC
>OJJU01000492.1_pt1 | contig 14490 bp, 20 predicted proteins | sample 1596141 | NCBI WGS metagenome assembly OJJU01 (sample SAMEA4350150, study PRJEB24818) | metagenome | biome: human; feature: gut; material: faeces | place: Denmark | collected 2013-09
TCGAAAACCTACCCGTGCTTCCTTACCGTTAAGGAAGGCTCCACCTTTCTCACCAAGCCTCTCTTCAATAGTCTTTACGCCCCCCTTCGGTTCCCCAAGTTCTGGGGGACCGAAAGCTCAGAGAAGAAGAAGAAACCGCTCCTCCTGTCGCTCTTAACCGCTTCGCTATAAGGTTGACGTACCATCAGAAGTCTTTTGACGTAAGTATTATTTAGCTGCTTTACCATCCATTTTAGGATATACAGTCTCTGGTTTCTGGGCATTATAATTTACCTGCACACCTTTATGGAAATTAAAGCTTGAGCAATCCGCTGTCGTATAAATCTCAGCCTCTGAATTCAGTTCTAAAATTTTGTTGATTAATCTTCTTGATGGATGACCTTCTTTCATTCCGTCAGGAGGACAAGATATAATATATTCTGAAGCTTTCAAACGAGAAAGAATATTAGGATCTATATTTTTACGACTTCCATGATGAGGCAATTGAACTACAGAAAACGCTGATGCTTCATATCCACGACTTTCCCAATAATTTAAAGCCTCGCTTAGGGCATCCTTACCGGCATCTCCAGTAAATAAGAACTTATAGTCACCAAGGACAAATGCCAAGACTATACTAGTCTGATTTATTTCAGAAGTTTGCTCTTCATCTATCCACTCTATAGACTTTCCTGCCTCTGGTTCATAATCTTCTTCGGACAAGGAACTTGGTTGATAGCTTTTGTTGTATTTCGACAAAAAAGAATCTGGCGTTTTGTCAGAGATCAAAAGATTTCTTTTATATAGAGTGTCAGAAGGTCCCAAAACCTGCAGAATACCATTCCAACATCTAAGTCCAGCTTTTGCTGCATGTATTTTTATTCCATTTTTATTTGCAAGAGACTCCAAGTCGTCAGCTGCCCCGAAAGAATCGTTTATTCTATTCACCAAACTGTCTTTAGTTATACGTCCATCAGAAAACCATTCTTTCTTTAAACCAGCATCCTTCCATGGACGATTATATAAGAGGTAACCTATTTTAAGTTTATCACTTTCCAAAACAGTTTTCAATCCACTGATATGGTCTAAATCTGGATGAGTATTGAATACATAATCCACATTTACTTTATTCTTTCCACCATTAGAATATTTATTAACCAAATAATCAACAATACGTTGACCATCATCAGCATAACCTCCATCTATAATAGCAATATGAGGATTATCTTCCTCGTCAAAAACTTCTATAACAATAGCATCACCTCCTTTGGAGGCATCTCCAACTCTAAAAAAGCGAATATGATACTTATCTGTTTTCATACACTAATCTTTTAATTTATTTTCTAAATAGTGATGTTGTTTAACAAAAGAATATCCAAACAACAATACAAATAAAAATTCTATAAAAATCACCCAACACTTGTCTGTTTGTTCGTATTTGAAAATAGTAACAAGCAACAACAAAGTTCCCATAGAACAAATAGTTCGGTAAATGTTGGTTAGCTCTAATAATATTCCGGTAAAGCCGTCAGCTTTTAAATACATAGCATATTTCTTTATATCATATTTTTCTATCCACTTGAACTTCAGGCAAATACTTTCTATTACGATAGAGCCAATTCGACTTATGGTCATTCCCAAGAAATAAGAAGCTAAAAGAAACCACCAAATTTCATTAAGAATTCCAAGAGACATTCCATAGAAATGCAATATACCCAAGAAAACAGCTCCAGGATAAATAAAATTAAACAATTGGTAAGCAGATAATTTTTCTGACAAAGATTTTAAAAAATCATTCATATCTTTTTCTATTTAAACAAATGTATCGTAAATATCGGTATTACCTCATATTGCCTATATGTATAAGAGGTTTAGTACTCCACCAGCTAATGCCAGTGAAGGTTATACCTTGAATTGACTAAATTTTAATTTCATTTTTATTGTTCTTCATCTTCCCAAAACTCAGGAAAAAGAGTATAAAGTTTATCCTATTTTTCCACATTCGTGAAGTCGTTGTTTAAAGCCCTGCAAAACCATCTCTGCCCACTGCTTATGATTTTATTTCATTTCCTCATTAAATTTACTGCATACACAAAGAAATCCCCAACATTTTTTTTTGTCAAACTGTTGGCAATACATACTGGCATAAGGCTCAGGGAACCTTTGCCGAATATCTGCCTTTATCATATTTGCCAAAGCCTCCTTGGTGTAGGCTTTCAACAATTTATTATATTGTTCATCGCTCATAATATTCTCTGTTATTTCAACATCCTTTCTATATACATCGCCTCATTAACTACCATACACAACTACAAAGAACAGCATTTGGAAATACAGAAGCAAAGAATTCTTTGCTATTCTCTTGTTATTATCAGATGTTGGATTTGACATTTACTCTACTATTGTAAGTGTTCACAAATAAAATCCAAAGGGTTAATATCTGATGATGTATCTATATTTTTTGATAAATATTCTATTGTCGATGGAGTTAATGGTACATCAGTTTCTCGGAAGACATCAAAACCTTTTAACTGTTGCTGATATTTTTGAAGTTTTGCATTCTTATTTGTCAATATAAAAACAATTGCACTCGCTACAGTATCAGCAATTTGTATCCCCAAATAATCAGTAGAACTTGCTAACTGAATATTACCTATAGGTAAAGGATACACATGTCTTCTATCACCATAACCCACTTCTGTTTCATCAACAGGCATGTCTCTTAACTTTTCAATCAAGTCTTTTTGAAAAGCTATAGGTTTAGAATTATCAAATATTATATCATCTTTAGCTTTTGTGTCAGTATACCATTTTTCAACCAATGCCACAAATAAGGGCAACGTATTATCCAAATAAAATGGATTATTATTTACCAACGCATCTTGAACCGTTTCGATTGTTGAAGGAATCACAGATAACAATTCTTTAAAGCTATCGGTCGTTGCCGAATCATTTATCAATAAATCTACAGATTGATAAAACTTCACAACTGCATCTTGGCTGTGTTTACGTAACATTTCCACAAAAGCTTTCTCAAAATTGGATACTAACTCTTGATTTTTATGGAGAATAGAAAAAGCATAAAGGAAATTTGCTAATTTATTGTTATTTTGATTTTCATATAAATCTATACCTCTACTATAAAAGAATGTCTCAATAATTGTATCAACAATTTGAGCATATATACAGAATCTCTTTAGAGCAATACCTGTTTTTATATGTTTTTTATCTAGAAGAGAATGAGAAAACAACTTATCCAGCAAGTTCCTTCCTTCCCAATTAGTATGCATCTTTTTAAAATGCATTTCCGTTTCATAGGCATCCAAGCCTATATCATTTCGTATAGTAGCAAGTTCTTCTTCCGTAAAACGAACCGAGGCCAATGCAAAATATGGTTGAGGCACATTCGTTAAGTCTGCGCCAGTATAACCAGCTTCATCAAAATATATTTTATTCATAAATAACAATTTACACTATATTCCAAACTCCTTAATCCTCTGCTTCTCTTTCAAAGAGCAAACAAGCAGTTGTCCATTCTTCTCGGCTACGATATAGCCATCCAAGCCTTGAACTACCACCTTGCTTTCATCAGCTGCATGAACCACGCAGTTCTTGCATTCATACAAGCGGATATCCTTGCCTACCTTGGCATTGCCAGCCTCATCCTGTTGAAGCAAGGTGCGGAGGCTGGCCCAGCTGCCTAAATCACTCCAGCCAAACTCGGCTGGCAAGGTATAGATTTCCTTCGACTTCTCCATCACGGCATAGTCAATGCTTATCTTCTCGCAGGTTGGGAAGAGTTTGCCGACTACTTCTTTCTCCTGTTCGGTATAGAAAGAAGGTGCCATCTCGTCCATGATGCTGGCAAGTTGAGGCTGGAAGGTTCGGATTGCCTTGCTGATGGTATCGATGTTCCATACGAAGATTCCGGCATTCCAATAGTAATTGCCAGCGGCAAGGTATTGCTCGGCGGTCTCCAGGCTTGGCTTTTCCTTGAAAGCCTCAACCTTGTAGATTTCATCTACGGATGTTGGCTCTGCTGAGGCTATATAGCCATAGCCAGTTTCCGGGCGGCTTGGCTTAATACCGATGGTAACGATGGCGTTCTTATCGGAAGTATAGCTCAATGCCTTGCTGAGCACTCGCTGATACTCCGAGGTATTAATGACGAGGGCATCGGATGGTGTCACCACGATGTTGGCATCAGGATGCTTCTTCTGAATCTTCCAGCAGGCATAAGCAATACATGGAGCGGTATTGCGAGCCTCCGGCTCTGCTAATATGTTATCTACTGGCATGTCAGGGATTTGCTCCTTGACAATGCGAATGTATTTCTCGTTTGTCACTACCCACATGTTCTCAACAGGACAGATTGGCTTCAATCTATCTACTGTCAATTGTATGAGGGAACGGCCGACACCCATCACATCAATAAACTGCTTTGGGTAATCGGGGGTTGACATTGGCCAGAAGCGGCTGCCTACGCCGCCGGCCATAATAATGATTTGGATGTCGTTGAAATTATGCATAAATCTTTTTCTTTTACCTCTTAGTCACCTTAAAGAAAATGTTGTTTTCGAAAATCTACCCGTCCTTCCTTACCGTTAAAGAAGGTGTTTTTTCTACCTCTCCGTCTCTCCTGCAAGGAGAGCTCCACTTTCTCCCCAAGCCCCTCTTCCTCAGGAAGCGGAGATGTAACCGCCCTCCGGTGCTCAGAACCGCTACGCTCTAAGGTTGGCGGACCATCAAAGGTCTTCGCCATATTGTGCGGGATGGGACCGCCTTTCATAAAGTTATAATAACTTAAACTCATTATTTTAAGCTTCATAACCTACCGTTTAATGGTCCATTGTTTTTTTTGAGGATTATATTTCAATTTATCACGATATATATCTAAAAGCATTAATGCTGAATCCAATTTTTCTGAGCATAAATTAGTAATAACCTGATTACCTTTATAGCCATAGTTATATTGGATTTTATAATGCTTCTCTATATTTTTCAATAAAAGTTTTTTTACCCATAAACTATCTTCTATTTCAGAAAGTTTCAAACCCAATTTATTGTAATCATGAACTAATGAATTGTATTTTTCTACAAGTTTCTTCCAATCATCTGTGTTTCTTTGACTAAGATTATTATACTCTTTTATCAAACTATCGGAAGATATTCGTTTCCCGTTTTTGTAAAACCTATCCTCACTTTTTATATACTCCACATCATGTATTGCCTTCCATTTTTCAACTTCAACTTTTGTTTTCTTTGAATCCTTTAAGACATAAGTTTTTTCTTTCTTTACTGAATCATACTTAATATCGAAATATTCTTTAATTAAATCATTGCTAGTAGACAATTCTTTAATCAAAGAATCACGTTGCTCTATCTGACTATCGAGAGTTGAAATTTGCTCTGTCGCATCATAAAACAAATAAGAAAGAAGCAACAATACAGCAATAAGCCATAAGAAAGCTAATTTTAATAACCTATTATTATTCATTAGAACCTCCTTTCTTTGCTCTATCGTTTAGCTTATCCTGCAATTCTCGATTAATTGCCTTCTGTTCCATTATCTGATTATTGAAATCTATTCTCAAATCAGTAAGTTCCTTATTATGTTTTTGATTTAATAAAATAATTTCTTCTTTATTCTCTCTTCCAGCAGTCCATCTACCAGCAGCGTAAGCGAATCCTAAAAGAAGAACTAGAAAAGTTATAACTCCTATCCAAAAAGTTATTTTTTCGTTGTATGAAGATATTTTTCTATTTTGTGTCGTACTCATATACTATTTGTATCCATTGACATTTACATTTAAAATTCATTTCATTACTTTATCTAATTCTTGAAAAATCAAAATGGATTTATAAAATTTACATTGAATATCATTAAAAGACATCGTACTCATAGAACCATGTGCAACATTATTTCTTGCTTTATTAATGTCCGACAATGAGTTGGTACTCTTTTTATTCTTATCCAAGGCTGTAACTTTAGATTTAAATTGGGCACATTTTACCTCATCAAACATTTTTAGCACTTTTGTTATATTTTCATACGTCGCATTCAGACTCGCTTCTCTTACCTGTTTTGAAACGAAACGTTGCAACTTAGGAGAAAACGAATCATAGTAATCCGCAATGATTGTTTTATAGCAAATTTCAAAAGTTCCAGAAACTTTTATTAAGGCATACTGAGTAAGAAATCCTGTTATTGTATGCATACTACCATAACTATTGATAAGCCTTCGAATTTTTAAAAGTTCTAATCGGCAATCATTTAAAACGGACTTCGCTCTAGAATTTTTCATAGATGCATACCATAAATATATTCCAAGGTTTTGTCTATACGTGTATGTATATGTTGAACTTGCATAGTACCTTGTGTAATACTTTCTCTAAACATCTCGTCTTTTAGAAGAGCCATTCTTTTGTCGGCAAGTTTTTCCCCATCTTTAATTTGATACCCTCGTTTTAGGGCAATAGATGTTGCAATCATCAATGCATCATAAATCGTGGGATAAAATCTTTTGCGTAATATAGTCAAATCTTTCTGCAAATTAAAAAAAGCTTCATCCCCAATTTTGTCATAAATAAAATCAATTGCCTGATTAAATTCATTATAACATGCCTGAACATATATACAATTATTCTTATGCTCACCCATTTCATCGTTCAAAAGTTTTTTAAGAATAATATGTTTATCAGTAGAATTATATACTGAAGGCTTGTTCATTGCAAAAAAACGCAGTATAAATTCTAAATCCAACATTCTAGGATTCTCTTTTTCATCTGCAAATAGTTTACGCCATTTCTCGTTCTTATTCAGTTCAAATAACATAGAATTATATTTGCCCTGGTATACACAATTACGAACCTCTTGGTCTTTAAGAACCATTCCACTGGTATTGATGCGCTCAAATATTTGAAACATACCAGAATCATTTGAAGGTTTCTTCTGCTCAAAAACAATAGCATGAATAGCATAAGTTCTAAGCCTTCGCTTATCAATGTCTGTAAGTTCTTTGAACGTTTTATTTCTCCAACGCTTATTTATTATATCAGAATCTGAAAGTCTAAATACACTTTCGTCACCATGCCATATACCCTCCTCTATATAATCATATAAGGTTCTAATACGTTGATAGCCATCTATTATAAGTCGTTTACCAGAAACTGTATTAGCTAAAAATATACTTGGGACAGGTAATCCTAAAAGCAAAGACTCTATGAATCGACTTGCAATTTTTTTAGTCCAAACATATTTTCTTTGGAGTTCAGGCTTTTCAATATCTCCATCTTGATATTGCATTACCAATTCTCTAACAGAAGGGTCTGTTCCAAACGAAGTAATATTAAACAAATCATCATTGGAATATTCTTCGTTCACTTCCTCCTCAATGATGTCAAAATTATTATTTTCTTCCATAATTGTTTTTTAATGAACAAAATTATACTTATAAAACACACAGTATATCACCAATACAGCGTACCCACTATATTACAAGTAGTTACACCTATCAGTTTTTTGAAAAAAAATATTTTGTATCGTTTTGCATAAGATAAGCTGCACTCGGCAATTTGAAAGCTAGCTTTCATTACGCTCGTTTGCATTATCTTTTAGGGTGAAGGATTGCCTAAGCGCACTCCTTCACCTCATCTATTTTTCAACATCGTAACGATTTGCCCCGCCTGTCTTTAAGAACCCGATACTCTATTGGGGCTGACTTTGCCCTATCATCCTCTCCAGATACCCATATAGTTCATCTTCCATATTGCTATAGTCGCAATAGGGACTATCGTCGTTAAGCATATCTTCCATACGAGAATCACCCCAGACTAACTCCAGGTCGCCAAAGAGACGATGATGCTTATTGGTCAGCAACAGATGGAAATCCATTGCTTCCTTCGTCTGCCAAGGAATTTCTGGATGTTGGCGCAAATGACAGTACAGATGACGCAGTACATCTAAGAATAGAACGACACTTGTCTGAACTCCACCACACCAATATGAATCAAACCACCTTTCATGTTTTCTACATGCCTTACCTAAATGGTCGAACAAACAGAAGATTAAAGAAATGGCTTCCTGATATTGCTTGTTGCGGATATACTCATGTACATTATGAATGAATGGGAACAGACTTCGAGAAACTTCCCGCTCTTCTTCATGAACTATTGCAGCATCAAAAGCGGCAGAAACATCGGCTTGATGATCTGACTCAAACTTATTCCATTTGCAACTACACCATTTCTTGATGCTTTCCATCGCTGGTCGATATTCCTTATAGCCTCGCTCCTTCCACTCTTCCAGAATATCAAAAACCATCTGATTCAAATCATACGGGGTGGTCTTGCAGTCATTGCGATACCAATCGTTGTAGCATTCGTAGTAGCCATCCACAAACCATTCATCACGGAACCAGAAATGGCAATCCTCCATGTAGTTCATCTCAAAAAGGAGATGAAGATACTTGAGCTGGTCTATATCTAGACCATCCAGTTTTGATTTCAGGTTTCTGAGATAAAAACGTGATTGAGCAGGTTTTGATTTAGCAGCCTCCACGTTCTCTTTTGCCGCAGCATATCGCTGCTCGATATAGGAAGTAAATGACTCGCTTATCTCATCCAGCATCACAAATCCATCCTTGCCTCTGTTTGCTGTATTGACTACTACCCAAACCATACATTTCAAATGATGATATTTGAGCAAGTGATGTTTCCAAAGAACATTTCCCTTGCCACCTGATATGATATCGTGAGCAAGGACTATTTCCTCATCATCTAATATCGATACCATTTCTTCGGGATGTGATACGACATAGGATGATATATAATCTGCCATTTTCTCTTTCGACCAAGACATTGGAATCTTCAAGGCTATATCTTGTCCAATAGCCACAAGATTGTCTTTCGAAAGTATCTGTAAACAAGAAGAATATCTCTTCGTTGTATCGTACGTCGAAGAATGAAATGTAATATAGTAACGGGTAGCCATTTTTTTATTATTTTGTTCCTCATTGCAGTATCGCTCTGCACTTGTCGTCACTCGAATGAGGTATATTCAGGATTGTAACAGCATCGGTCTATGGGATGACCGCATGACCAATGTTCAAGCACGATTTACAACGAAATCTATTAAGATATTCGTATCTATAAAAACTCTCATAATGCATATTTTTTATCAACCAACGCATCTAAGCTATTTTCATCTGCCGGTATCGGCTTGCCACCTTTTGCCTTTAATGTTTTAACATAAGACAAAGCATCATTAAACTCAGCAGTTTCTAATAGCTTTTGCTTAGGTTGTACCTTTTGCAAAAACAAAGAAACCGCCTTTTCTATTGCTGCTGTCACACTAATATTATGTAATTTAGCATAACTTTCTGCACCTTTATATATATTGCTGTCAATTGCTATTGTGTTCATAATTGTATCTCCTTTTTTGCCTGCAAATATAAGTTTTTTCTTTGAAACTACCAAATTTTCGGGGGAGTATTTACAATTCATACCAATTACTTGTAGAAATCTACGGTGAAGCACTATTATAGGTTATCAACCTATCTTTTTTCGACTCCCCTGTCCCCCTCTGCGAAGAGGGGGTCCTTACCCTATACCCAAGCCCTAAATCCCTACCATAGGGATTAGGGATGTAACCGCCCTACTCGGTGCTCGGAACCGCTACGCTATAAGGTTGGCGGGGCATCAAAGCCCTCGCCAGGTTTTGCGGGATGGAACCGCCAGGCTATTACTTGCTGATGAAGAACGCCTAGCTAATGTTCGGGTTTCAACATAAACATATTAACAGTATTGTTGAATTCTGAAACGTAATCCACAAAATGCGGATTATCTTTTCTTAGAATCATTGCTGCGTAATTATCTACTCCTTCTAAGTCTTCGATATTAGCAACCATAATGACATATTGTTAACGGTAAGTATTTGGATTTACCATCATAACATCATACGGCGAAGTGGCATTGATAGTTTTCAAAGAAAGCTGTTTCATGTCACCAAACATTTACAAACTTTGGTTCTTCTCCAGTGCGAGCTAGATAATCCTGACGGAGCATCTGCTCTAACTCTTCCATACGCTTTCTTTTTCTTTCCTTTGATGCCATGAATCTTTTCATCGCAGCATCACGCTTTTCCCAAAATTCTTTATTCAATGTTTCCATAAAACCTCCTATTTTTTAATATTCAGTGCAAATATAAGGGTTTTCCGTGAAACTGCCAAATTTTTGGGGGAGATTTTGCTTCATATCCTAATGTCTCACAGATCATCCAAATTCACATCCGCTAAGTCTGCTCCAATAATCGTCACCCGATTGTTGTATTTACGTATCTCATGCCCATCCTTTATTTGCTTGGAGTAGCAATTGGCATCCAACTGGAGACAACGACACACATTGAGACTTGTTGCTTCCATGTTCTTGTCGATAATGATGATTTGGGCATCGTGGTTCTCTCGCAACATATCACAGAAATAGTTGTCGGCAGAAGAGAATGAATAGCCAAAAATGACTATCTTACTTGCACGCAACACCATTTGTGAAGCATGATACCATGTATCAATGTAATGCTTGGATATAACAGGGCGCAACTTTAAGGGTGGTAAGAATGATGGGATGGGGATAGACTTGTGGTCTGAATCAAAACTTATCTCGGCTGCCAATTGATTCCTGAAGAAATCTTCTAAATCAATGGTCGTTAAATCTTCATGCTGAAAATCGTTCTTGTTCTCTACATCTACATACTCTTTGAGTGAGCCATGGAAATACAGCGCAGTTGGAGAGGCTTGGGAAGCATACGATGTATAGTTGAACGTGATGACTTGGCAGTCTTTGCCTTCCAACTGGTCATAAATAGTGGGGTTGTCTTTGTTCTCTACAACCACATTCTCTTGCGCCTTTCGCTGTTCCTCGCTTACCAAGTATGCCCATAGAATCCAGGATATGTATAAATAGTCGCGGATATAACTGTTTTGCCCCGTATAAAATCCATAGAAATACCCTGCGAGCAGTTGCTCTATATCGAGCATGTTCTTGTAGATATGGCGCAAGATGGGGTTATTAGACTCATGGATGCTCTTCTGAAGTATCTCCACGATGATGTTCTTGAATGTCTCGGTATAGTTGAGATGGCTCAAATCTATGATGCTGTCATCTTTTACTACCGTATGAAACACCTCTTCTATCAAGTTCGTCGTCTCGGCATCTATCTCCGCTCCTTTCTTGAAGTCCAACACCTTTTTGAAAAGGCGAACGATAAGCATACCCAACTTGCGTTGTGACTCATCAAGACTTGCGTTGTTGGCAAGTTCGTCATTGATATTATGGCAAATGGAAACTATCTCCCTGTCCAGGTCCTTAGCCAAACGGTCGATGGCTGTACTCACAAACTTGTCGAAGTGGAAATGTACTCTGCCTATTGCCTTGCGCAAAATTGTATCAAGCGTCTTACCTTCGTCGGTTTCCAAAAAATCGACAATGCGAGGTATAAGGTCGGCTGATGTCGGCAAGCCTATTGTGGCATCCACTCCAGCACCAAGCACTATCAGACTAAGTGGCTTGTCCTTGCTTCCCAATATTTTCCGAGCGAATTCCTCACCATAGAAATATTGGTTCTGAGTCATTGCATTGGGAGCAATTTGATTGGCTCCGTTGTTGATATCAAATGATGTATCTGCCATTTTCAAGTTTTCAATGTTAGAAAGAGGGTTAGGTTACTTTCCAAAGTATCTTAGGATACTTGACGATGTATCTTAGGATACTTGGCGATGTATCTTAGGATACTTTTTTCGGGGTGGGTTAGCGACCGGGGTGACGGAGCGTCTTTTTGCGGGCCGTCCAGGCATTATTGATTGCTACCCGAAGGTTGTCGATAGTCTGCCCTTTTTCCCATTTCGGAACGAAGGGAAGGAGGAGGGAAATGAAACTCTGCTTCACTATCAAATCATCGGTGAAGGAAGGCTCTTGCTGGCGCATGGATGCTACCACCTCGCCCAGGTCTCTCGCTGTCTTGCAGGAACGAAGGAGGGTGATGTAGCCGCGCAAGGATTCCACCTTATTAATATATATAGCGAGGGCCTGCTCTTCCCCGGTGAGAGGTTGAGGTGCTTCGCCATCCTTGGCAAGCGTCTTCTCAGCAAACTGGTCGCCATAGAAGTTTTGCTCTGCCTTTGTAGCGTTGGGGAGGATTTGGTTATTGCCTCCGTATATATTGAAAGTTACATCTGACATATTATAAAGGTAAAAAAGTAAAAGGGTAAAAATGACTTACTGACTATGATAATCTCTTGATTTTCTTAACTTTATTCAATAGATATTCAACGTTTTTCAATGCCTTTCAACAGAATTGTTTTCGGACCACGGATGTTGTATCTTTGCAACAGCTTAAACGAAGAACGAAAAGTGATGAGTGAAGAATTCAATACCCGGGGTGCTCGACATTCGAAGTTTAGAGTAGCTGACAATTTTAGTATTAACAATTTAAAAGAAAGGAAAAGATTATGATTGAGTATTCTATTTACATGATGGGTAATCCTATCAAACCAGAGGAGCCTCAAAAGGCTTATGCCAAGAACCAAGTTCGTGAAATCTGGGACTTGAACAAGTTTTGCAAGCACATTGCATCACACAACGCTGGCTACAGCCGCGGTATGGTGAAAGCCATCTTGTCGGACATGTGCGACTGCTTAGTAGAGCAACTGCTCAACGGCAACAAGATTAAACTCGGTGAGTTTGGTGTCTTTGGCATCACTATCAACTGTGAGGGTGCGGAGTCGCTGGAGAAGTTTAGCGAAGAGAACATCAAGTCGGTGAACATCAAGTTCAATGCTGGTGTGGACTTTGAGAACCTTATTGATAAAGCTGAGTTCAAGCTCGTGGCTAGCCGTGCTGGTCAAGCTGCCTTGCTCAAGGCTGAAAAAGCGAACGAGTCTACCGTTGACCTGGAGGCTGCGAAGAAGAAGCCTACTACCGACAAGGAGGAAGGCTCTGGTAACACCAAGCCATCTGACAAGGGTGATAACACTCAAGGTGGTGGCAGCGAGAACGGCGGTGAGAACGCAGGCACCGACGGTGGCGGAACTGATGCTGGTTCAGACGGCAACATGGGATAAGCCAATCTAGCAGTGCCTTGCCTCTGAAAAAGGGAGGCACTGCTTACCCTTAACTTATTGTTTCACTTTTAAATATCATTGATTATGAAAATGTTTCGTTCTAACTCTGAATCAAATCCGAACCGGATTTCATGGACTCAAATCGTGAATGCCATCGTACAGGCACTGATTGCAGCGCTCACGGCACTGGGGGTAAGCTCGTGCACAAGTGCAATGTTGAATGTTTAATGTTAAATGTTGAATTATGAGACAAAGTCAATATATGTCGGCTGAAGATATCAAGTATCTGGTGCTGCACTGCTCGGCTACCCGATGCAATCAGGACTATAGTGTGGAACTGCTGAGACGTGACCATAAGGCACGTGGGTTTTATGATATCGGATATCACTTCTATATCCGAAAGGATGGTACGATGACGCAGCACCGTAAATTACTGGAGGTGGGGGCTCATGCCAGACCTTATAATAGATGTTCTATCGGCATCTGCTATGAAGGTGGTCTGGATGAGCATGGCAAGCCATGCAACACCATGACCGCTGAGCAGGAAACGAGACTCGTGGATCTTTTCAGAAATCTGAAGATTCTCTTTCCGAAAGCGAAGATTGTGGGGCATCGGGATTTGCCGGGGACTACTCCCAAAGAGTGTCCGTGTTTGGATGCTGGCAGCTGGGCTGCTCATCACCACCTTGATTAACTCTTATAACTCCTTTTAGCTGGCATTGCTAGCAAAAGGAGTTTTTTCTTACTGCTAAAGAAGTAGTTTTTCGAAAATCACCCCGTCCCTCTTTTTTGATAAAGCGAGCTGCACTCGGCAATTTGAAAGCGAGCTTTCATTGCACTCATTGGCATCGCTTTTTCCCCTTAAAGAGGGCTCCACCTCTCACCCCGACCCTCTCTCCTCAGGAGCGAGGGAGGAAACCGCCCTACTCGGTGCTCGGAACCGCTGCGCTCTAATGTTGGCGGACCATCAAAGGTCTTCGCCAGATTGTGCGGGATGGGACCGCCTTTGTATAGCTTGCTTAATGTCTGAGGCAGATTGGGCGGGATGGGAGCGATTGAATAGTTCCTCATTGCAGTATCGCTCTGCACTTGTCGTCGCTCGAATGAGGAATATTGGTTTATTCGTGACAGCAGGATTGGTGTCAGAAGCGGGGGAAATAAGCTGTGGTTGATGCTTTGTTCAACTACTCTTCTACAACTTCGAAGTCTTCCTTATGCACACCACGGATAGCTACAGCTAGTCCACCGAAGTCGAAGACGAGCTGGCGATCACGGTCTATGCGGACAATGTAGCCTTCATAGTCTTTGAATGGTCCTGAAAGGACACGCAACTTCACGTGGTCTTTGGCAAACTTCTCAAAATCATCACGAAGGAATGTAACCTGCTCCGGATGGG